>Ga0247770_1001393_pt1 | contig 18984 bp, 21 predicted proteins | sample UWRJL136409B6_FD_179943 | JGI IMG/M metagenome (GOLD analysis project Ga0247770, IMG submission 179943) | Plant litter microbial communities from Arlington Agricultural Research Station in Wisconsin, United States - UWRJ-L136-409B-6 | ecosystem: Environmental > Terrestrial > Plant litter >... | reverse complement strand
GGGGGGGGGGCAGCACTCCGATATTGGATCGGGATGTTCCTGTCCGTTCTATGTATGGTGTAGGAACGTTCTGTCTAGGTATGTATGATTGGCGAACAGGGGTTGACGCTGACTTGTCAGAATCGCTGCGGCGACTCACTGGGGTATCACCAGGGGCAGTTGACACGCTTTCGGATAATTGAACAGTGGATCTTGTATCTATCTCATCTCATCTCACCTTTGCCCTATTGTAAGTGACGCAAGTGAGGATTGGTTGTGGGCGTTGCTGTTGCTGTCGTGGTTGTAGCTGTCGTGGTTGTACTTGTGTGTTTTATGGCCGTGAGCTTGTCCCGTGTGACAGTTTTGTGATGGGCGAGACTGAAATGGGCTGGGCTGGGCTGGCAGGAGGCGTGAGTGATTTTAGGACTGAATTGGGTGTGTTTTGGAGAGCATTGATTAGAGGTAAGATAGTTGTTGTGTTTCGTCTGAGGTGGGAGGTGGATAGGGGTGTGGGCGGTTAGGGGGTTGGAGTCAGGGTTGCCTGGTGGCTTTGATGGAGCATGGTGACTTTACGTAGGTCTTTTTGGGAGAGTTGTCTGTCATTTGACACTTATATCACGTTCTGTTACAGCCCTTCTATTTCAACCTAGTTGCCAAACAGTATACACCGACCACAACAAATACACATTGGTATCCATCCCGGAGCACCCATTCGTCAGCACTCCGTTCCATGTCTCAAGCTTCCCGACAGTGCTGAAAACTAGGCGGGGAAGCCTGTGAGACTTTGAGGTTTCTCGGAGAAAAACACCGAGTTAGGTTCAGACCGAGTTCAAGTTGTAACACCAGCTACAGGGTACGCAAGGGTATGCCGTCCCGAGAGCACGTACGACTGGAACATGTCTCGGGATGTGGAGCGTGTAACCCAGTGTCTGTAATACTTCACCTGTAGGGATTGTCTGACGATCGAGCACGTGTGTCTTGGTTACAACGTGGATGATGAGGGCGTGGGAATATATCCCGAAGCTAGGGGAGAGGGTGTGAGATCCTCACACTGGCTTGCCTTTATATGCATCCAGACCGTGATTCTATCTCCTGGATGAGATCCAGAGTTTCCTGATACACTACCCTATGATTTGTACTTAGATACTCGTAATATCTCAATATCTCTCACGACACTGGCATGGGCGGTGACACTGTTGCAGCAACAACAGGTTGGTCTACTTTGGCACTACTCAAACCACGAGAGCTTGTCCCAGGAAGGTAGGGTGTTTTCTGTCATGTATCTGTAGATTAAACGGGCATTTCTGTTTCTTGGCTTTCCCCTCCAGTTTCGTCCACACCTCCTCTCATGGATGAGGCTCGGGAGACGTGAAGAACCAATCGTGCTGGACCAGGGAGAGGGTATCTGTGCTCCATGGGTACGAAAATATACCAGAGAGACTTCACACAAAACTTGTGCCCGAGCAGCAAGGTCTTCCGTATGTCACAGTGGGCCTTCAGTACGTTGGAAGAGGTTCTTGAAGTAGGTAGTACTATGGATTACAGCTTCTTGAAACCGCCTGACAGCAATTGACCTCTTTTGTCTGCCCTGGAAGTAGAAGGAATCCTCTGCACTAGGTTAACGGACTCTCTGTTGGCCGAAGCCTTCGTAGGAAGTCCTTCTCAAGCCTTCGTGCCACGCGCAAGGAAGATTTGCCTGCGCATCTCGTGGCTGTGCTCTGTTGCGCGGTTGAACACAACAGCAACATCCTCGAGGCCAAAGTCCTTCCCTGCGCCAGCATCCTCGAATATCTTCTGGATCGCCTCCTTTGAGAACCCGTGGTGTGTGACAGTGTGAGAAGCCGCGTGCGATGGCTGGTCACGTCAGTTTCTGTGTTTCCAAGAATGATAGCTGCCAGGGGGCGATAAAACCGTCAAGTACGAGTGAAGAGATGGATGGATAGAGACTAGTTAACTCACGTCCATCTTCCCATGAGGCAAGAAATCAAGCACGAGAAGGACACCTCCTGGCCGGAGACGTTCGACAAGTCTGCGGGCAGCGAGCGCAGGATCATCGAAGTGGTGTAAGCCGAGTCCGACAGCAGCAATGTCGAAGTTGAAGAAGTTGGGAGAGGCCAATGCTGAGGGGCTTAGGTCATCTGGCGCCAGGAGATTGCCCTGGTAGGCATGCATCTCATTTTCGGCGAGTCCCTGTTGCATCATCAGTTATGTGAGCCATAGAATATGTGGAAGGGGGCGGTCGCGGCTACTGACTTGATTCTCAGCTCGCGCATTGTACGCGGCGACCATGTTATCCGACAGGTCAATCCCAACACATTGCGTGGTATATGGGGCTAGGGCCTAGAGTGGAAGAAGCCCTGGTCAGCTCAAAACTCACGGCCGTAACTTAACACCACCTCGGAAGCCAAGAGCCACGCCGTCTCTCAACCAGTGCAGACATGATGACCACAACAGGACCTCACGTACCCTAGAAACTGTTCAAACGGTCAGTAACACTCCAAAGCTCATCGCAACTTTCCCCTGACAAGCCCCTCCCCTCACCAAGCCACCCCCCTAAACCGTCCAAACAACAGGGGCAAACAAACACAGCAACAAGGAAGAAGAAGAAGAAGAAGAAGAAGAAGAAGAAGAACTCACCCACACCCGTGCCAGAAGCATAGTCCAACAGCCTCACCTGCTTCCTCTCCCCACCCTCTCCCTCTTTATCCTCAGCCTCGCTCTCATCGTCATCATCAACCCAGTCAACCCCGATGAACTCCAGCCGGGACTGGATCTCCTTGATGATCTGGGCCAGCGTCTTCTCGTGCTTGGAGTCGTACGACGCAGCCTCTTGGCTGTGGGGGAGTCAGCATTAGTCCAACTGACTGGGAAATACTCTTCTCTCATGGCAGGCTTCGATATATCCTTCTAGGAGAAGCGCGGGGGGAGATGAAATGAGACGAGAGCCATCGCAGGATGTCTCGACGGGCTCCTAGGACAGACAAACTCACTTGAAGAAGGCCTTATTCTGCTCGGTGGAAGCCATGATTTCAGTTCGAATGTACCGTGTTTCAAGATGGCGGGTAGTAGCCGATAATAAAAAAAAATGATACCAAAAGATACCTCAAACAACACCACCAAACCTCAGCGTCCTATCCTGACTCTTGTTTTCAATGGTAGGTAGTAAAATTGAGAGAAAAAAGAACAATACAGCATGGAAGCACCGTCCTCTCAATACTGTCTGCCGTGCAGCCTTTTATGTTCACAATGCAAAGTCAACGAGAAGTTGCAACCTCAACCGCAGCAGCCGGAGACTTTCCCTGTTGCGAGACCCTAACAATTTTGGCAGTGACACATCCACCAAAAAAGTCGCCGAATCCAATCACCAAAACACTGACGACCTACGCAATATCTCCTTATTTCTGCTTTCGACACAATGTCTCGGAATATGCTTCGCAATGTGTGTGAATTTGTGAATTTGCTACGACATGCCAATTGTCTCTTTCCCAAGACATCTCAATCTGCGCTGTCGCTCCCTGATTGATGACCGTCCACATACCTAACCCTAGGGCCCCCACCTCCCGCTGCCGACAGTCATGTGAGTTCGCGGGCCCAGTCGGTCACTCTCCTAACCCTGCACTGTCACGTCACCACCGCAGCGCCCGCCCCGGACAAATCTCATCGCTGCCTCGCCTCGCCCCCAAATCGACACGACCCGACCCGCTCGACCCGCCTCGGCTTAAACTCTCTTCTCTTCCCTGACCCAGATTGCACACTGGGCACGTCGCACTCTCGCCGTCTAGGGTACAACAAGGGGAGCTAGCGCAGCCGATGCACACACCCACACCCACACACCGCGCAAGCCTGCACGCATCCTGGAGGCTGGTTCGCTCGCTTCTTGTCATCCCCTTTCCCTTTTTTCTCCTCCCCCCCCCCCGAGCAAGCGGGACGGACGGTCAGCGATCTGGATCCAACCGGTACGAGCGCATACATATGTACTCCATACGCGGGTCTCAAGGATATAAACCATTTTGCGCGGCTACATGGCCCGCACAGGTAGCGTGGATGTACATATCGCGCAGCCAGCCCAGCGCAATGTAGGTAAGCTGGTGGCTGCCTCCTCGGCTGAGCGCAACAAAGAGGCAAGGCCTCGAAATTAGAGGAGCTCAACAAACCGCTCAACCATTCCCTCGTTAAGCCCCATGTGCGTACGACAACAACTGCACGGGCAGGTAAGTAGTCAAAGGTATCGAGAGAGGCGGGCGAACAATTGGTCCAGCGATACCTACCTATACGGGCAATAAAGCTGATACTTGCACCCCCTACTACCACCCTTCTCTCGAGTTTCGCCTGTCTCACCTCACTCTCGCATAATGCCTGTGTCGATTGGGCGTCGTTCCTTCAATCCAAACATCCAAATGCGACCCGACACGTCAGAATGGAGCCAAGGCCTCAAATGGAAGACGTCGCGGGACCTGTCGAGGTTTAGTTAGAGGAGGACGTGCGAATTCGCTCCGGCTGAGGTAGCTAGTACCTCACCGGTACGCACTCGCAAGGTAGTTTGGGATTAGCTTTGGCGGGGACACAGCGGCGCGGCCGGGGAACGAAAGGAATGGACAGCAAAGACAGACACGACCCGCGCACGGCACCAAAGTGACAAATTGGCACGAGTCCAAAAGAGGGAAATCGGCAGAAACTCGACGGCCAAGTCACGGCCCAACAAAGACGGTGGGACGGGCGACTGACGAAACAAGGGACAAAGGAATAACGGGCGGCGATCGCCGAAACCGAATGCCTCTCGGGCAGGCGGGCGGATGCATCCCTCGCGTCGGTCCGCAGTCACAAGGGAAAGCCGTCCATGCGGTGCCTCTGGGGCTGGGGCCGTGCTGGGGGCCCTGGGAGCTTGGGATTGGGCTCGTTGGCCCCCCTTTTGCGCGGCTACATGTAACTCATTAGTGCCTGATCTGACCCTGATGACTGGATTTTGACATCCCCCGCCATCTGCGGACATGTGGCATGTGTGGTGGTGGCTAGCGGGGTGAACCGCGGCGGCCAACGGCCTGGGTTTTGTTTCGAAGCCGGCCCATTGTTGCGGTCGGCCCTCGTGACGCCAGCCCGCATTGTGACGGAACTAACCGCCGACTCCGCTTGCTCTGCCTCGGAATGGTGAAAGGAAGAAGGAAGAGGGGCGCTGCGACGTCCCTTCAATCTCAAGGTTGCGTTCTGATCGACCGCAGGCGACGATCTGCTGCGAGGAGAAGGAGGGGGGCCAGGACGAATTCCCTCACAAGCGGAAGGGTGAGAGCAGCGGCACGTCGTGCAGCAAACGACAGGATGAGTATCTGCTGCTGATGTTGCAAGGCGAATAAGAACGGGGCAAGCGGGCGCAACACACTCGTGGATGGGATGTATTACAGGAAAAAAGTCATATTTTGCCGTCCTGGGTGCTAATTCTGGCTAGCCCCGACCTGCTCTTTCCGGCACCCTTAACCACCCTCCAGGTACTCTGAGCTCAGGCCACTAAGTACCTGCCAAAGTCACTTCACAGCGCAGGAACTCCAAAGGAGCAACCGATTTTACGGTTACACACCATAGCCTAGAGCCAGAATCCCGGAGCACGGTGCTTAAGAGATTTAAATTTAAGATACTGTCCCATTAAACTTGACGAGTATTCCTCCAGGCTGGGGCAGTCGACTGCGATGGGGAACAGGGCGGAAGACGTCGTCGAGGATGAGGGCATCGATGAAGACCCAGACGATGGTATCGATGGAGACTTCTATCCGCATTTACTCCCCCCGGCGGATCTTCTTATTGCGCCTCTTCAGCGGTTATTGGGGAATGAGGGTCGAGGTGACGGTGTTGACCAAAGTCGTGGTGTACCCGGTGGTGGCGTTGATTTCGCATGGAACGGAGCAACACTCTGGGCCTTGCTCACGTAGCCCATTCATGCAGATCGCTCTCTATCTCGCACCCGAGTCTGTTGTGCGGCGGTTCGCGTGACCGGCTTCGATCGCGATCCATGGACTCGAGGTGCTTGCATCCTGCTCGTTGAGAAGCCAGCTTTTCTGCCCACGCCAGTCCGCGGATCTCGAACTCAGGTCGTCGAAACGTAGCGGATCGGGGAGGACTCGTGTCCAGGAGAGTTGATCCGGTCCCTTGAATGTCGCGTTGAGGGGCGGCGCGTCTTCTTGCGTTCGCGCTACGTTTGCGCTTCTGAGTTTAAGTGCGGCATTTTTGCCATTGGTTAGAACATGCGATCGAAGCCAGAGGAAATAAAAGGAATGAGGAGGAAAGGCAGAATCAAGGCGATGGGCAGAGGGCATCAAAATATTTGTCGTGAAGAGTTGACCTTGTGATCCAGCACCCGACACGCCGGGACACCAGGATCAAGACAAGTTTTAGGCCCCGTACGCCGTATTATGATTGGTGGATGTCGCCGCCCATAATGAGTATCGGCCGGCCGGTCAGAACACGGAAGCCTCGACGGCAACACACAGATTTTCGTTCATATTTTGCCGCCATGGCTGCCAATTCTGACTACTTTTACTCTCAGAGGGTTTGGATATTTCCCATAATATCGGCAGCCATTCTTTATACTTGTCAATTTAGACTGGGATATCATCATATCATCACGCCGCAGAATGATCCTATTGAGAGCATTTGCTGTATGCTATTGCTCGAGGGGAGTAACGCTGGAGGGGAGTAGCGGGCCTGACCTTGGCCTCGATCTTGTCAATCATCGCCCATTTGTGTTAGAAAGCTGCTAGAGGAAAGCAGCAGGCCCAACCTTAGCCTCGAGATCTTCCATGATCCACGCAATTGGTGTTAGATAGGTGAGGTCAAGTGATGGGTAGCAGGTCCCAGTACCTGCATCAAGAATGCCCCCAACCCGGCCGTCCAAGTCGAATATGACAGACCCAGAGTCGCCTTTCTGGGAGAAGAATGCAGTCCGGTCCATCGACGCGATTACCCAATGCAGGATAAAGCCTTTACCTGCCCGCTCCCGCTCAATGCTTTGGATCTAGTGGCTGACACCCTACGTCAGGCCCGTTAATCTCCCCAGCTTTCCCACCACCTTTTGGTCCCCAGGTAGAAAGGTACCTTTAAGTTGTAGCGGCCCAGTGGGCAGGTGTAGGTTAGGATGGTATTTTCTCATGAGCTGTCGACACCGAATGGTTGTATTGATCTGTATGGTATTGCTGAGGCCTTTATCAAGTCGCTCCTTGTCCAATGCCACTGAAGCATAGTCCGGCAGCCAGGGGCTGTTATATCCCAGGCGTGCTGCAGGTACACGGGGAGGAGAGAAGATAATGCGGCCAATACGGCGGGAAGTCGGTTCTCGTAGTAGGTTTAGATGGGTAAGAAGCTTGTGGTGGGCTGCCTTGTCGTTTTGGGTTGCAACTGTCGCTAAACCGGCCTCTGTTTTGTCGCAGATTGTTTGGTAAGTTTTCTGACCAGGCATAATAACGTGCTAGCCGTTAAGAGAGCTGTAGTTGTCATCACTAACAGCATGGCGTGACACCAAGGCACATTTGACACCACCAACCAAAAGGTATAGGCCTAAGGTCCCCTCCTTAGTAGGTGTCTTCTCGCCAGCAATGGCTTGGCCGCCAAGTGCTGCGCTAAGAGATCGAAGAGATAGATCGTTTCCCTCATGGAAAGGGATGACCGAGGCTGTCCGCTTGACAATAGACTCCCGGATCTCGCAGTGAATGTCCAGCCCGGCCTTTAAGAGCACCTTGCGGCAGCAGCACGCAATCTCGACGCCCTGCTGCCAGGACAGAGAGCCCGGTGCAACGCCTACCCATAAGATAATAGGGTCTGAGGTGTCGACCTGTGTGCCGATTCTGACCATGTCGATGGTTGTCCAGTCGATGTCAACGAGGCAGGCAATGATCTTGTCGGGGGTTGTACTTGTGGCGGATGTCTTGAACAACCTCAGGCTTTCCAATTGGGCCAATGAACTTGGAAACGAGGTGGTTGTCTTCCCACTCTTGGGTCCACAACGTGGCGAAATTGCTTCTGGCAACAAGTCGAGGTCTGCTGGGGAGGCCATAGTAGTAGAGAGTTTTTTCCTCCTCTGAGGGCTATTACAATCAGCGACGGCAAAGCTAAGGGTAAGATGGGGAAAATACCTCTGCCATCTCTGCCATGGCTCCAATACACTGGATTGGAAAAGCTAGAGGAGGCGGAGGAGCAAGAAGCTGGAGGCAAACGATTGTTGCCGCCATCGTTGTTGCTTATGCAGGGAAGACGTTTGTGGGGAGTGGGGGAACACCGTATGAATGATTTCTCACACGATACAAATACACTAACCCCGCACAATAAATACTCGACGGAATAAATACTGGACGGGAGACAACTGACGAAATGCAGTTGCAACAGTACCACGAAAGTTTGTTTAGTTGAGGCCACAGCATGAAAAAGGCTTCCCCAAAAAATTTGGGCAGTCCATTGCAGCTTTTTACGATTTATTTGATCGTGTTTTGGGCATGAAGTGCGCATCCAAAGGTTTGGTGTCCCTGTTTTTTGTCATGGCACGCATTGGAGAGCACTCGACGTAGCGTCAAAAAAACACTTTTCCGTACTGTAGCCCCACCCGCGACGTGAAGTTCACGTGAATTCCCGACCACCATCCCGCACAACCTCGCGACGACAGTGAGTTAAGACGTGGCCACGTGGGCTATTATTGAGATGGAAATCGGAACCCTTCGGATTGAAACAAAGGCCGAGTTTTCGACATTTTCCACCAGAGAGTCGGAAGACGCGAGGCCGTCGTTGGGCAAATAAAATGTTATAACAGGGGAGATGCAGGTTACAATGAGAAGTTGATAGAGCGCCGCGCCCGTAACGGCAAGCTCAAGAATCCGACAGCCCGAATCCGCCCCGTTCCCATCTTCAACTCAGTCCGCGACCCCCAAGAACCCGATCCAGCCTACTTTCCCAAGTACGCCGATCGACTTTACGGTTTGCGACAACCACAGAAGGAGCGCGACTACCAGATGCTTACCTACCTCAGCAAATTTTTACGACATTTGGCTCGAGACGGCCGACGCGAGCCTGTCCAGTGAAGAGGAGGTGCAGGCCGACCTAGAGCATGCTGTAGAGCTGCTGGAAGAGATACTAGGCCTAGATAAAGACAACTTCATAGCATTTTCGTGCTAGGGCGCAGCAGCTTGCCAACCAAGGTCCTCCGGCCGCTGACAAACGAGCGAGACCGGCCAGCAACCAGCTCGTCCGGAGGGCCGCAACTGCACCGACGCAAGCTCCAGGCCCCATCCGATGGCTCGCAGACGGTCCCGTTTACCGAAACGCCTAGCCGTGCTCCTTCTGGTCGCCCGGCACCCGCATGCCGAGCTCCGCCTGACGGCAGCCCAATGATTCCTTTCACCGAAACACCTAGCCACGCAGCACCCAAGCGGTTGTCAAATATCCATACCGTGGCTGCGTGGCCGCGGCGCTCCAGCACAACAATTCCCGATTCCGAGGAGACTCCGAGCAGCTAGAGTGCGAGATGGGATCCAAAGCACGGGGAAATGGAGCAATCGGAAATTAGTAGCCCAGACCACGGCACATGCATTCCAAGATGGAAGAATACTAGTAACTTTTCTCTCTTCTTCTTATGCCTACCATGTTCATTAGGGTAGGATAGTTGCAGGTAAAGTCAAGTTCAGACGTAATTGTTAGACGTGCCAATCCAAACCGCGACTGGCGCATCCGAGTCTCAGATTGAGACTTTGGTGTCTCTGCGCCTTGCTGCACACGATCCGAATAGCGCCGGAGCGTACGAGCACAGCCATCTTCCTTCCAGCTACATTCGCCTGCTTGGCCTAGCGCCTCACAACAACAATCAAGATGCCCCTTTACAGTGCCGGCTCTTCCAGTACCCCCTACAACAAGGTGACGGTCACCCCGTTAGCGAGCCAGCCGGGGAAGCTATCCTTGCGCGGCCGACCATTCAGAAAACGGAAGCCTCGGCGGCAACTCACGGGCTACATGCACGAGCAAACGGCAGGGACGTCGCTTGCGCGGGGTCATCGACGGCTGGGAATTTGAGGCCGTGGGCAATAGAGGAGTGAAAACGAAAGGGAGCTGCGCGGGTCTTTGTCTGGTTTAGGGACTGGACAGGCGTCGCAAGGTTCGCCGTGTGTGACTTGCGGGCGGAAGGCTTGATGATGTGCCTCTACCGCTTCATCGGCCGGGGGGAACGGGGAGGGGGTCTCGCAAGAACTTTGGTCGTTCTGTCTGAGGTGACGACCTGTCAGTTATCACATTCTGTGCCCCCTTGCTGTTGTGTTGTCGCTGTTGCAGCACGGCCTGGTACAGTAACCAGAATTTTACCCGCGCCGTGCCCTAGACGGTGGTACATTAATGTGATCCTCCCTGTACGACCAACCCCGGTGTGGTCGCTCACTGCCGAGCTTGGGACCCGTGGGCTTGTCACCACGCCTCGCCCGTTGGATTGACCGGTGACGAGAGTTGCCGTTAGTAGGTGACTGTCTATGTTCAACCTATTGGGGAGCTGTGCTTCCGATGCATTCGCTTGCTCCATGCAGTGACGGTTGGCCCTGAATTCCCATAAATATCTGGCGCTCCGCGGCCATCGACTGACGTGAGAAACGCATTATTTAGTGGTTCGAAATGGAGGGGACGAAGTTCTCACCGCCGTTTTGCCAGGCGAATGTTCCTTGGTCCCATTTCCTTCAAACCCGCAGCGCAACACCGGACGTGGCACTGGGTCTCTGCTTGGCAATATGGACCGCAGCTAGTTATTGCCTGCCTTTTCTGCAAATCGCGGCCATGTGCGCATAGCTGCAGTGGTAGTCTGCGGCAGGCGGCAGGACACAGTGCTCTTCGCCAGCCCAACTTGGCTCGGACCCAGCACAGCGAGGGTCCTAGGTATCTGGCGTGGTCTGCCGGCGCAGCCCGCCCTCCCGCTCGCACGCCCGAGCTGAGATTTGAGCACGAAGCACCGAGCACCAGGCTAGAGAGGCGTCGGGAAAAGAAAGCAAGAAAAATAGTTTTTGCGCAATAGGGGAGTAGATCAAGCTTCGCGAGAACCATGCTACCTGATGCATCCAGCCGCCAATGCGAGCTTGAGATCGCGCGAACATGATTCGCCAATCCAGCGGACAGTGCGAGCCACCCATCCTTGAGTGGCCAATGATTGGAGTTGATCGCAGAACAAAGAACTGCAAAGAAAGCGCGCAAGCTGAGCTCAAGACCCCAGTCTTCTCAGCCAGCCAAGGGGGCAGCCTAACTGACGATCCAGTTCTCACCCGCTGGTTCGGAGTGGCGTCCGGCGAGAATGTGGGCGCGCGGGGTGCTGGTCGGCCTGGTCGAGCTGGACTTGGTTATTATGCTCCGACGGCACAGACATTGGAACCCCGCTGCCGTCGCAAGCTTGCCGCGAGTCAGTATGGCGTGTAAAGTGAGGCACAGATTGAAGGATCACAGGCGCATTGGTGCTCTCTCCGCCGTACGCCTCTGCAGCGAGTGAATAATGAAACGAGCGAGCCGTGCTGATTGACTGTTGTGATGGGCCGTTTTCAATATTCCGGTCCCGCTGGGGGTGCGAGACTTGTTCGAAAGGAGTATGGCTTTTGAGTCATGTATCTGTGCTCAAGATGGATGCGACACGGGAAGCTCTGAACTTTCTTCCCCTGGCGTCGTGGCTCCGTAGTGTCCAGGTCGTTGCTCACGGCGGTCGGACAGCAGCTGCAAGAAGTGGGTGACGTCGGCCTGTGTTTGCATCTGACTGGTTCGGTCCCGCCAGCTCGCCTTTCAACTGGGATGAAGTCACCGAGCTCGGCAAGACATATTCCAGCCATATTCCCATCGATCGCATCTCTCCTTCTTTGGTTGCGCCCAAGAGCGAGGCAAGGACGGTAATGTGCAAGGGGCCGTGGCGGGATGGAAGGCAGCTACTGTGGTGTTGCACCGTATAGCCCCTAACACGGCGGGGTACTTGGGGAGAGATAGCGCCCAATTGCTAGGGGCGAGCATATCTCGAACGCATTCCTCTCTGGCTCTGCATCCATCATGCGGCGAGCTCTCTCTGGCGGGGGCCAGATGAAACTTGTCGATTCGATGCGATACGATCATACAACTACCATCTCTCTGCGCTGGCGTTGTCACGTTGGCCCATTTGGCGAAGCGCCGCAGACCAGTCAGCAGACCACGAGATGCCGCCCCCAGCGTCGCGCCGGTGAATGCCTATCGACCCCGTAGGTCGGCCATAGCAAATGGCTCGAACCGGGGATTCCAACCCGCCGAGAGAGCGCGCTCTCACGCTGCGATGTTGCCCGACAACTGGAGGCCATTTGCTAGGGCGGGAGCCAAGTCTCAGCCCAGCCACTTTGGACGAACCACACCTTGTTTCTTTCTTTCTTTCTTTTTGTTCCCCCCCCCGCCAGCCCGCTGGGAGACCAGACAGGGAGCCCACACGCTGCCCCTCACGCGCATTTCCCGGCGGCAATCGAACGGAAGGGAGGATGTGGAGTACAGGAGCGTCCCCGCACGTGATGAGCGAGTTACGCGCTAGCTCCGATTCTATCCCTGTCATTGGGGCGCAAGGAACGAGGGGTGCGGCGTGTCCAGAGAGAATGAACCGATGTCAGGATGAACCGCAAACTTGGGCCCTGTCGAGGGTCGTTGAAGCGCGTCGTGTGTCCACTTTCACCCACTTCACCCGTCACCCACTTTGGGCGTCTCGCGTGTGTAATCTTGAATGGCCACCCGCGTTGAAATAACCCTGCTGCCATTTTCCCAGACCGCCATTTCGCGATTCGGCTCGTGGCCCGAAGGGGATCGCCCTGCCTTGGACCGTAGTTTACGCCGCACGTCTGCATCCAGTTGGCTCCGGCCATTGCCAATGCCTCTTGGGCCGCAGCATTCGTCCATAGCGTCGAGAATGACTGGCACCCGCCGCTGCCGAGTGCCTCGATTTCAAAAATAACACGCCCACCATCGGGACATTAATTTCAAATCCATCCGCTTGACCGCTTCTACCAGCGCTGCGGCATTCTCAGGCTCAGGTCTGCCCGCTCTCCCATCAATGGAATGTAGTTGCGCATTCGATACCGTTGCTTTGGGCAGAAAAGCCATGTCAATAACGCCACCAACGCCATTTCTGAGAAACCTGGGGACAAGTAGTTCGTGGGATACATAGGCTGTTCTCCCTTGGTGTGCAGGCTGGTTATCCACTGGACCATGACTTGCACTGTGATGGCATGTTGGTGTGTGATGACGGCATTTGGCGCAGAATATGACTGATCACACTTCCCCGGCAGGAGAGCCCAGCATCTTGGAAAGGCGGATTAGACACATGAAAGGCTCGTCGCATCCAACCGACCCATTGCCCAAAAATAGGATATAGGGAACCCGCTTACACCCCAGATCTCTCAAGAATCTGTCACTGAATTCAGTGATGACATTCCTTTTTTGAAATTCGGCAAACTGTGATGAAACAGGGCCTTCCTGTGCCCCTCTTTGTCGACGATCAACTTCGCGGTTGATTCCAACGAGACAACCGGCCATGCTAAGACTGTGCTGTCACATCTGTTAAAAAATTTGGCTTCTTAAATGGACTGGGATCTTGAATCAGCACCGTTGGCTGATTTAACATGGCAAACAGAGGTGGAAGAATCGAACTTGAATGTTCCTGTGCAAAGACCGATGCATGGGGTGTGGTGTGACGCTGAGAAAAAGGCCGAGTCTGGCAGTACTTTTCGGAAAGCGCGCGGCCTAGATGTCCACGCTGGGGACAAGCATATCCGTTTTCAGTCAGCTGTTATCAAGCTTGACGCGGCTTCCAACAGTGATGGCATGTTGGGAGCAAACCGCTGGACCAGCTCCAATTTCAAATCGATGCACGTGGCCTACATCCCAGCTGAAGCTCCATCACGCTAGATCCTAAATGCCGGGGTTAAGATCCCTCAAGCCACGCCTAGAGAGAGGCTTTAAAGTCCCAATGTTCGCCCACTTCTCACGGATATGTTGATTCCAGATAACGTGAAGGGTGGCCGCTCGAGTCATAGTTGAAATGGAAAGCAGCGAGATGCGTCGGGCGGCCAACCATTATGTTCATACCTCACTGCCCAAAGCTCGATGGGATCTGACGGAGAGGTTGAAGAGGGCGCCGATTGAGGAGGAAACTACAGGTCCCAATCCAAGGGGTCGGGGGCGGGACGTTCCCTTGCCCCTTGTTACCACTATCCACTGATCGTGATCATGATGGTGGGGGGGACAGCCGAGAGACGGTCTGAACGCTGGCGCACCCCACCTCCCCTCACGCCGTCATCCGGACTAAAATTGACTAGGCCTTTGCCGTGCTCGGTTCTGCCCTCTACAATACAACCCATGAATGATTGTTAGCATGGTTCTTGAGCAGGAGTTCGACAGGGTTTTCTGGCGAATTGGGCTTGATCGTTTCAAGCCACTTCCAGGCCTCTGTTCGACTGTTGCAGGGGAATTGGCCCTCACCTTTCCTTCTTGGGAAGAACTTCCAGGGCCTTCTGGGTGAGGATCTGATGGTGGCGTCCTAAGCGAGCCGCAAAGTATCGCGCTAACAATCATTCATGGGTTGTATTGTAGAGTAGATGCTGCTGGCTGGCGTGAGCGCAACAGAGTGCCGGGTCGCAAAGCTTGCTTTCATCGAGGGGCTAATCCTTGGAGCGAGCCCGCTGCCAAGGCCTGTGTCGAGTTGCTCCAGCCCATATCGAAGGATCGAAGAGGGGGATTTCCTGCGTCGCTCAAACCCGGTTGCTCCGAACCTTCATGGTGGACTGCAATTCCATCTCCGAATAGTTGAGCCTAAATGCAATATTGGTGTTGCCAGCACCTAAGCTGCAGATTGAGGCGTTGAGTTGAACTCTGGGGCCAACTGAGACCAGGGCGCAGACCTCCCTCGCCTCTCTGAAGGAGAGGAGAAGGGTCGGCGACCAATTCTCTCTTTCGCACCTAGACTGCGTGAGCTTGCCGGGCTCCACCAGTCGACTTGTCTTCTCCAGACGGTCGCTTGGGAAAGGTGAACCGAAATTCCGAGTGCATGCATTGCAGGCTACAAACGCGGGTGTCGACTTTGCAGCTTGGAAGACAATTCTTATCCGTCGTCTTTGGATGTAATCCTGCCCCGGTACTTGCTTGGCGGTCCCTTCCGCACATCAATCAGGTGGCGGGTATTCCCGATTATGATTGACATCCCGGATTCAGTCGCCGCAACGATAGGTAGTACAGGGTATGCGCCGAGGCTGCCGCGGCAGTCAGGCTGAAATGCCCCATATTTGCGAGTCTTGGCCAGGGATGAGGGCGACGTTCAGAATGGCGGGGAATGACTGCCGAGAATGACGCGGATGCCGACGCGGTGACATGCGGTGTACTGGCCACATGGATATCTTTCGTCCCAGTACAGTACAGGATTCTAGAGTAGACCTGCTCTGCGGCTGCTGAGCTCCCTCAGATGCGGACAAATAGCAGCCGATGGAAGAGGCCCCGGGTTGGATACCGCCGAATAACTGCAGCGTTTTCTTCGGCTCGCAGCTGAAGTTACCCAATAACAGTCCGGGCTGAAATGCATGCAGCACTGCGGGCATGAGAACCAGGTCATGATGGTTTTTGCAGGCAGTATTGCAAACTTCTGAGCCTGTGGAGTACATAGTAAATGCACCTCACTGACCGGACGGATTCCTGCTTCGGGTGGCGGGTGTGAAGACGTATCCTATACATCTTCGAAAGTCCGTTCCGCCTAGACGAACACTCAGACGCAACAGTCGCGCTCGGTTTCGGCCGCAGCAGAATGTGTTTCTTCACGCTCATGGCGCCGCCATGCCCGTCATGTGAATGCGATCGAGGGGTGAGAACCGCTGGACCATAGGCCACTCCAGCTTCCAGCGATGTGGGTGTGGGAGGAACCGTGGCAGGATGCAGACCTGACCTGGAGAGCCTATAGGAGGTCGCGCCCGGAAGAAGAAAGACGGGATGAGCCTAAAAGAGGAGCGGGCGGCACGCGAAGGCTTGCCGTCATCTTCTCTTAGCCGGGGGTACAAATACCTATCGGAAATATCTACCTCCGCCGAAGGGCACATCGAGCATGCAGCATGGCCGATCTTGCATAGAACCATAGTCTCCTGTCTGTTTCTCGATATTCTGCTTCAATGCGAAGTGGTTGAGAGAGTGTCGCACCGGAAGGCGGGTCGGATGTGTTGGCTGAGTTCATGACAGGTCAGATGGGGGTGCTTATTCTCTGGCGATTTGCGTCCTGGACCCAAGCGAACACACGGGACGCGGGAATGCGAGCACGGGCAGGGCGATACTCGCACCCGTTCGCTAGCGTGTTCTCATCGGGACGCTTCCCCACCTCTGCACATGCCCCGTAAAAAGCCTTCCCGCCCGAGAGAGATTTCGGTCCCAGGGGTTGGGGCCCATCGAGGAGAATCAACTCCGCTGGTCTCGATTGGTGTTTTCGGCGCTGCAAGGCAATTCAGCAAACAATCGGCACAGACGACGCACACACACCCACCCACCCATTTCTGCGGTTTGCCTGCCGCTCTTGACAGATATGTCGTAGCGCCAACGCCACCGGGCCCTCGTCTAGTCCGAATGGGTGTGCATCTTGGGTTGGGACTGGTTGTGAGACAGACAGCATTGAGAGAACGAACGGCCTTCACACCTTCTCCCCGCTCTCTCGCAATGCCGTACAGACAAGAAGAACCAGCGCCCTTGATCGTAGACGTAGCGAGGCAGCGCCGTGTTCAGCGGAGGGACGGGAGACCTACTTCGTACCTGGAAGACCGCCTGTCTACCACAGTATGGTTCTAGAAACCCTCCGTGATCGGGAATGCGGCGTGATGGGTGGGACAAGGATGCCATAATTCCCCCGAACTGGGGACCGCCCCAGCGTCCCGGTCCTGCCCGCACTACGCCGTATCGAGACGTGATTCGCGGTCCCGCTTCTCACGAGGACATGACGACGACAATGACGGATCAAGCTTGGGATGGAGAAGCGAGATCGATAGGCCGAGCGGCCCAAGAATAGGCGTGGGGATCGAGCCGTGTGGGCCTCGTCCGGATGAACTCCACGGCCTTGTTGCGGTGTGAAGCCTGCCACCCCTGGATGGCCAGTCGCAGCCCGTACCTCCATCGCCGCCCAAGTTTCCAAGCTTCGATTGCCGCTGGGCTATCCGGTCCCGGGAGACGGGGGCGCCAATAGGCCTTCAGTAACCCTGCCCGTCATTTTCCCCCGTGTGGTAGCCTGGATTTCGAGGAACGAATCTAGAGTCCAGCAAGAGACAGTGTGAGCGACTAGAACCTTGAAGCATCGACCCCCTCCGCCAGAGAGGGGTAGCACTGCACGACATTGCCCCTCCATGGCCAGCGTCCACTCATCACCACGCAGCAAGAGGTCGCAGGTCTGTCGCTGGCGGCAAATACCCGTAAGGGCGCGCCACTCGTATTGCGCGGCGGTCTTGGAAAATGTGATATGTTATGATGCCCCCTCTGGTGAAGCTGTCGCTTTCCGGAATGGCCTGTCGGTAGCCGACACCCAAACTTTGGCTCGGTCCACACCCTCACCCTCCGCACCCATACATCAGCGGCGATGGTGCGCTGCGCGAGGTACATGGTACCGACATGTACCTGCTCATAAGCGGCCGGGGAGTTGCATTCTGGATATTAAACCATTTGTCGGCCCGGTTCGGTTCGCTGGGATCGACAGGAGGGCAAGAAGCAAGAAGCAAGAAGCAAGACGCAGGAGGTAGAGGCGTGGCGGATTGGCTGTCGTCACTTGACCGCAAAACGCCAGCAGGACGGCAGAAGCAGCGGAGGCAGTGGAGACATGAGCACAGGGGGGCGTGCGCAAACGTCGCGGGGTGCGGTGCGGTGCGCGAGCGACTCCTTGACGGGCGTTTGTATTCGATGCTGCGGTATCCTGTCCTAGGTGTCCCGAGATATGTGCTCTCTTTGGGTTCTGTTGACGGTTGCGAGATCGATCATGTAGTGCTGCCTGCCCCGTCCCCCGTCCCCCGTTCCCCATTCCCGCTCCCTTCCTTCCGGTTGAGCATTTTGCGGCAGGTGGTTCGTCCCTTACTCATGCCGATCGACTGACCTCCCGCGCCTTCCTTGGTCGTTGGACCGCGTGCAACCGCCAACCGTCGACCCAGCCAGGCAGTCGGGCGGGTGGCTGAACGGTGCGGCGCGCGGGGCCGGCATGCAAGGCCCGTACAGCGGACAGGCAATATAAGGCAGCCCGTCATCATCCATCATCCAAACTGGCAGCAGGGACGGCGGGGAGGACCATGGAAGGATGGCCTCCTCTAAAAGCTACCCATCTCACGTAAACCCGCGGCCACACGCTGTCTGTTATTATTTTCTATCCAAAAGATGACACCTCTACCTCCGACTTGTTCCCCAAATTATCCTACCAGCCTGCCTTAAACCTGATCCTTGGGTCTCCCTTGATCCACTCAGATTGGCTTATCTGTTACACCACGGGGCGTCCTCTACATTTAGCCGGTCGACCATGCCTGCCGCGTACGGATTACTGCGTCGTTAGTGATGGACACGCCGGGAAAAGTGCACGTTCCGTTGATTCAGTACTGGAGGCATTCGGTTCTAGGTTCATAGTGTCTGCCATCTGAGAACAGCGTGAACGCCCGTGGACGTCGCTGATGCCCAGGAGTAGGCTGGCTTGGCGGTTGAGGTCGCGGGGTGGCCAAGGACGCCGCTCTTGTCTAGTTACCAGGGTACCTCTGACGAGGAGGCGGGAAATGTTTCGCATCTCTCGGCTCCACAGGGCAGCGCGGGCAGTTCCAAGGTTGTTCTGTAGTGCACAGGTTCCTCCGGCGTATATTGAGGTAGTCAGGTCACGCTGCTGACGGGACGGTCCATCTTTGCAACCCTCCAACAAGCCTGTGGTTGTCCTTACCCAGCGCCCATCATTACATCCAGCACTCGCAGGCGGCGATCTGCTCGGCTCAATCGTCCCCCAGTCGCAGCCAAGGGAGGTCCATGGAAAGGCTCCGACCAAAA
>Ga0247770_1001392_pt1 | contig 18991 bp, 18 predicted proteins | sample UWRJL136409B6_FD_179943 | JGI IMG/M metagenome (GOLD analysis project Ga0247770, IMG submission 179943) | Plant litter microbial communities from Arlington Agricultural Research Station in Wisconsin, United States - UWRJ-L136-409B-6 | ecosystem: Environmental > Terrestrial > Plant litter >... | reverse complement strand
TGGGCGCCTGGCCATCCATCTCCGAAAAGACGACTCGCATCTGCTGGCCCCTGTTGGCCGACGCTGCCAGATCCACACACCCCTTTTCGGCTGGCCCACCCCCCTCCACGCCGCCGTGGTTTGCGGTGGGCTCGCCCTCCCCCTGCCCCGGGAACGGGCGGCGATTCGACCAAAACAAGATCGAGCGCTGGAAGCACCAGGCGAAATATGGGGCGCCCGAGATTGGGTGTTCCAGGGCGCTCCCGACATGGCCGTTATATAACGAGATACCGCTCAACACCACTGCTTCCCGTTTCTCTTTCTCCTCACCCACCTACGCTCGCTCTAAACAAACCCTGACTTTTCAGTCAATTTCACTCGTTTTTACGAACCAAAGAGCCTATACCTCGCCCCCGCGGTCTAATCAATCCTCTTTCCGAGTAATATTACCACTCCCCGAACAACTCAGCCAAAATGAAGTTCTCCGCTGCCGCCGTTCTCGCCGCCGTCGCTGGTGTCCAGGCTTTCAGCAACGTGACCTACACCACCGAGGTCGTCACCGCTGTCACCACCTTCTGCCCCGAGGCCACTGAGCTCACTTATGGTGGCACCACCTACACCATCACCGAGGTACGATGGACAAACCGACGCCGAGACGCCAGGGGGCGTTGTTTGGGAGAGAGAGCCAGGGATATCGATATCGAGAGCTGCCGTGCCACTTCACCCAAACAACGAGCCTGAGCCGATCAGCGTCCTCCGAGCCCGAGATATTTAAGGACCTATCACTAACAATCACAGGCTACCACCCTGACCATCAAGGACTGCCCTTGCACCATCAGCCGCGCCGTCACCGTCGTCCCCTCGGTCGTCTGCCACACCTGGTACGTCTTGATCTTTGTATCTTTATAAAGGGCTCTGACTAACTCGCAACAGCGCCCCGGTCTCTAAGCCTACCTGGGCCCCGGCCAAGAACAACACCGCCCCCACCGCCCCCGGTGTTGCTGCCCCCACCGCCGCTCCCCCGGCTACCACCAAGGGCCCCATCACCGCCGGTGCTGGCAAGGCCGCTGCCCTCTCGGGCGTCGGTCTGGCCGGTGTCCTCGGCCTCGCTGCCTTCATGCTCTAAATTCCCCGCCTTTAGCTCGGCACCTCGCGCCAAGCGACTCCCAGGGATAATGTCTAAGCTAGCATCTGGATGGATAAAGTAATGGAAGTCGCGGACGCGTGGGGAGGGAATTTCGGAGAGTGAAATGGGTGCCAGGGACGCTACGAACTGGCGACACCGTTGCAGTCCCTCCCTGAGGTGTTTGTTCCTCTCGGGGTTGGGCTGTGACACAATCGAGAGTCTTCTTGTTCTTCGGGGAATCGCGGGGTGTCGATGAGCTTCTCTCGCAGGGTAACGTGTGGGAGAAAATGTTGTTACCCTCGCATTCCTACGGGGTTGAGAGAACTTTCAAACCTGGAAGGGTTGGTTTTTGCTGGTGGGGGATTTGATATCTTGCAGTTTGTTGGATATTGAGTTCTCTGATCATAGAAATATAAAACACGCCCTTCAAAACATCTTGCTCACTTTGCTTCGTTGTGATATTTGATACTGATATCCGATGTAGCCTGAATGTATAAGCTAGTTTTGAGATGAGCTTTTCGAGATGGCACCAGCGAACTGAGATGGAGCAACTTGAGACTAAACTTGATCATACTGATATTTCGCCTTTTTCACATCCTAGGTCCCGTCGCCGTTTTATTATTCCATGCATTGATGAGCATCTTATACCTACGGCATACCGCAGCTTACCCGGTTTTTCTATCCCTCACCCGTGGCAAAATGTTTCACGAAAATCAGGGTCCTGACGGTTGATTTATCGACGAATGGATGATAAGCAGATGTTTTATGCCTCCTCCTCCTTCCCGCTGCTGCAATGCTGCACGTCAATTCATGCCGTGCGGCGTGCCATGTGTTATGCCGTCTCACCCTTTTCTTTTCTTTCTTTTCTTTCCCTTCTGGGCGCATGTACAAGTAGTTTGTTTCCATCGGCGGTTTAGACCGGTTTACTTTATGGATCTGGGTTTTTAGGCCTGGACCACTCGTCGCTCACCCGAAATTTTCACATCGTCATCGCATCGCATCGCATCAGGAAATCTAAAACTTGGAACGGGGACCTTGAAGCTTGGAGGCTTGGATGGAAGGATTTTCACATTAAGCGCAACGCCAATGCCGGTGACTCTAATACCCAGTCTACTGCGATGTGCCTATCCATCCAACCGTGCTAGTGAGGGTAGGGACGCTTCGGAGCGAATCGCCCCCTTGGGCTGCCTTCAGCTTGAGGCGATTGTTAGCCGAGGTCGGTTTACCAGAGTGATAAGGTGATGATGGATGGATGCGACCTCGTATCGCGCGTGTCGTTCGTGGCGTGTTCGGTCGTGGCGATAGTTGGGTGGGACTGTGACGGTGGTATCTTGGTATCTTGGTATCTATGGAGTGCCAACCGGTAACTATCTCTGCGTGAGTGGATGGCCGGTGAACGATGAGTGGATAGGTTCGCAGGGAGAGAGGTTCCTTATCATCCGGCCCCCTTTGCCAGCTTTGACACTGACGTCTCGAGATCCCAAACTGGAAAAGTAAACAAGCAAAAGAATATCTCGCCCCGCTTGCCTGCCTGCAAGAAAGATGCCCCCCTCTCACAAACAATTGACATCCAGCAGCTTCCACCATCCAGCTTCTACCCCAAATGCCTCGCTGCAGCCCCCAATCCCAATCTTGGAAGAAAGGCCAGCGAAACCGCCGCCGTGTGAAGCACACACCCACGGGGCGTGCGCCGAGTAATAAGCGAGATTGGCGTCCACTGACGAGGGCCAGAGCGTCAAGCGTGTCGAGTGAGCGCTGAGTGCGTCCCTCCTTTCTGTGACCTCGGCGTTGATCCGAGGGCGGTAAAAGGGAGGGCAGGAGGGCTTTTTCCCGGGATTGGGTTATTAGTTAAGGGTGTTTGGTCTGTTTGATTTGTTTGACGTTGGGATCTGTGGCAGTGGGTGACGGCTGGATGACTGGATTGTTTAGTGGTGATGGTGCCTGCCGAGGCCGGTTGCTCTTCCGACTTGGTATCTGCACAGCTTCCTGAGCTGTTCGGCTTGAATCCTTTCAAGACCGGCAGCACCAGTCGTAGATTCATTAGACGAACAGAGAGCCGTTCGTCCTCGAGTCAGGCCACGCTTCGGCATCGGATGACACCGGTCGAGCGGGTGCCAATGGCCGTGGCTCTTTTCCCTCGCTGATCGGCCGGACGCCAGCGCGCTGCGTGCGGGAAAGCGGGAAAGCCGGGGTAGCGGAATGCGGGGGGTTCTCCAACACACACAACACATGACAATGCATGTCATCGATGTCCTCCTGATGAGCTGCTACTGCATGGGCTACAATACCCAGACCCATTGCTCATCGCACCACTGTCAATCATGACCGCAGCTTGGTCCCTTGACGACTAGCAGCATCACAGCACCGACCGACCACCCATGGACCATCCGCAGGATGAAGTGCAACGGCACTCGCTCGAGGACCCCGAGAGCTTCTGGGGCCATCAGGCCGAGCAGCTGCACTGGCACAAGAAGCCGCCGGCGGTGCTTGCACGGTCATCCAAGGCGCTAAAGAGTGGCGATTCGCACGATCACTGGGAGTGGTTTCCCGACGGCGAGATCTCGACGTGTTTTAACTGTGTTGACCGCCATGTGCTGGCCGGAAACGGCGATGCGCCGGCCATCCTCTACGACAGCCCCGTGACTAACACCAAGCAGCGGATCACGTACCGCGGGCTGTTGGCCGAGGTGGAGGTGTTTGCGGGCGTGTTGCGCCAGGAGGGCGTGAAGAAGGGGGACGTGGTGCTCGTGTACATGCCCATGATACCGGCGGCACTGATCGGTATTTTGGCCATCAACCGCTTGGGTGCTATCCATGCCGTCGTCTTCGGTGGCTTTGCGGGCAATGCCTTGGCCCAGAGAATTGAGGCGTCGCGGCCTGTGGTCATCCTGACAGCGTCGTGTGGCATCGACGGCAACAAACCGCCCATTGCATACCGCGCTCTAGTCGAGGAGGCTCTGCAACTGTCGCCCTGGAAGCCCTCGCGCACGATTATATGGCAGCGCCCCCAGCTTGAGTGGCGGCCGCTCCGCAGGATGGATGGCGAGCGTAACTGGCAGAAACTGGTCAGCAGCGCCCGTGTCCGGAACGTCAGGGCGGACTGCGTCCCTGTTAAGTCCTCCGACGGTATTTATATCATCTATACCAGCGGAACCACGGGGCTGCCCAAGGGCGTCCTGAGGGAATCAGGTGGCCACGCTGTGGGCCTCCATCTGTCCATCTCATACCTCTTTGGCATCCACGGGCCCGGCGATGTTATGGGTTGCTTCAGTGACATCGGTTGGGTGGTCTCGCACAGCTACACGCTCTACGCCCCGTTGCTCACAGGTGCGGCAACGGTTCTCTATGAGGGGAAGCCCGTCGGCACACCCGATGCCTCGGCCTTTTGGCGCCTGGTGGACGAGTACAAGATCAACACCATGTTCACGGCCCCCACTGCCCTGCGCGCCATCCGCAAGGACGACCCCGAAAACAAATTCATCTCGGCTGTGGGCGGGCGCGGCGGACTGCGCAGTCTCAAAGCCCTCTTCCTCGCCGGAGAGCGGTCCGAACCCGCCATCATCACCATGTACCAAGACCTACTGCGGAAGTTCGGCGCAGAGAACGCCCATGTCATCGACAACTGGTGGTCATCCGAGTCTGGCTCCCCCATTTCAGGCCTGGCCTTGGTGCCGCACGCCGGCAAAGACAGAAAGACCGACACCAAAGCCCACCCACCACTACCCATCAAGCCTGGAAGCGCAGGGAAGGCCATGCCTGGGTTCGACGTCCGGTGTGTCGACGACAACGGGGATGAAGTCCCTCCCGGCAAGATGGGCAATATCGTTCTCGCCTTGCCATTAGCCCCCACGGCTTTCCGCACGCTGTGGGAAGACGAAGAGCGCTTCTACAAGGGCTATCTCAAGCGTTTTGGTGGGCGTTGGATCGATACCGGTGACGCAGGCGTGATCGACGACCAGAATTATATCCATATCATGGCGTGAGTGCTCAAGCAGAGGAGATTTCTTCCCGGTTTGGTCCTTTTTGATCTTGTCGTGGGGGTCCTGAGACAGTGGATCCTCCTCGGACATGTAGAAAACCCAAAATGGAGCATGTTGGCTGATATCCAACACAGGCGCTCAGATGATATCATCAACGTTGCCGCCCATCGGTTGTCAACCGGTATGTCCCCCTTTCCCCGCCCCTCCCCCCTTCCATCTAACAACCCACCCCAGGAACCCTCGAACAAGCCATAACCTCCCACCCCCTCATCACAGAAGCATGCGTCATCCCCATTCCCGACTCCCTAAAGGGCCACCTCCCCTTCGCATTCGTAACCACCTCCCCATCCACCTCCTCCCCTGACAACCACCCCCACGAAATATCAGACACCCAACTCCTCGCCGAAATCCAAGCCATTATTCGCAAGCAAGTCGGCCCTATCGCCACCCTGGGCGGCATGATCCGCGGCACGGGCATGATTCCCAAGACGAGATCGGGCAAGATGCTCAGGCGGGTGTTGAGGGAGTTGGTGGAGAATGCGGTAAAGGGGGAGGGGGAGAAGGAGGTCAATGTGCCGAGTACGGTGGAGGATTTGGGGGTTGTGGAGGTTGCGAGGGGTGCCGTGAGGGAGTATTTTGAGAAGGGGAGGGGGGCAAAGGCGAAGCTTTGAGCTAGAGGAGAGTGCTGTGAGTGCTGTGGGAGTCTTGTTTGGTTCTGGGGGTGTCTCTTGTACGGGAACGGCTGCAAGCAGGAGCGCATACTCAGTACATGAGGGGATCTGCCTCAGGTTTATAGACCAAAACCTTTAACATATCCCATCCAGTTTGGCTCCTTGGCCATCATGGCTTCTAGTCAACCAAGCTACTCCATGCAAGGAGAGATCAATCAAATTGTGTCTGTTCATTCTTTCAATCATATACATGGTCATACTCTCGGTAATGTGCGCCTATCTAATGCCGTGGTATCGATGCAATCTAGCCAATGCTACTACCCAAGCTCCATCTTTCAGCCCTCGTTCAATGCCTTATCCATAGCTATCCGCCATTTCGGCCCCTGCTTCTTGAGTGCCCAAATGGCCAGGTTCCCAGTAACCCACGCAAACAGCCCAATCATCGTACACAGCCACCCATTCCCCATTATATCGAGAAGAGGCTGTGCGACAATACCACCAACGCACGAGAAGATGTTGCGTACAAAGTTGTTGACGGCTACACCACTGCTGCTGCGGCGCGGCATGAATTCCGTCAACATCGTAGTCACGGCGCCAAAGACCAGCATACTGCCGCAGCCAAAGAAGAAGTTGGCGATACAGGGTACGATCCATGGGAGCCTGTGCTGAGCAGTCCAGCCGTACCAAATCATGGCACCTGGGTAAAGCGTGGCGGCCAGCCACATGTTTTCGCGCATCCGATCCTCGGGGAGGTATACTAGATTGCCGTCGGCATCATAGCGGCCAGCCTTCTGTGCCTCCCGCTTCATGATGAAGTCGATCCACCTTCCACCCACAGTCGAAGCGGTGACGTACCCAAGGGACGGCGCGAGATAGAGGAGGCCAAGCACAACGGTGCTGAAATTGTAGGGTGCAACCGAGAAGGTGGATTGGATAGAAATGTTGAGGACGAAGAGCGCGCCAAAAGCGATGGAGGCCGAGTACACCGAAATAAGCACTGGCGGGTAGCGCAGGTACATGAGAACTTGAAGTGGCTCGGTGAAGAAGCGCGTGAATAGGAAACCCGCATATTTCGTTTTCTCCTTGACCGAGCGGGCAGTAGAGATTCTTCTGATCCCGTCCTCCCCCTCTTCTTCCGCTGAAGTGCCTGGGGGCGGCGGAGGGGGCTTGCGGCTAGCAAGCGTTTCTGGAAGACAAAAGAGGAGCATCAGTAGCATAACAGCGCCGTAAATGGTAAGAAACCACATGGTCGCCCGCCACCCGAATTTCTGGGCCAAAGCACCGCCAATGATAGGGGCGAAGAGAGGCCCCGTGAGGGGACCGAGATAGAAGATGCCCATAGCTCGACCACGCTCAGACGTCTCCCAGATGTCGGCGATGGTACCGGCGCCAACGGCCTGGACAGATGCTGAGGCTCCTCCGGCCAGGATACGCATCACGATGAGCATGGCGATGTTGACGCTCAGCGCGCTGAGGATAGAGAAGACAACGAACAGCGAGAAGGATACAATATAGATGGTCCGTCGGCCCAAGGTCTCGGAGAAAGAGGACCTGTCAGCGAGTCAGCGAGGCAGCCAGTGACGAGCAATCAACAAGACCTTACCACCACAGAGGGAAGATGGACATGGACAGCATGTACAGGGCCACTGTCAAGTTCACGAGGGTATCTGTTGCATTGAAGTCGCGCACCAGCTCTGGAAGCACAGCTACAGGCATGGTGTAAGCGAAGAAGGTAGAGAGAGCAAGAGCTGGGCGGCAAGGCTTACTTACGGTAGAAGATGCCAGAGCCCATCGGCGATGCGGCGGCCGCCAGGGCAACAATGGCGGTGATGATCCATTTTGTCTTCCGGGTGTACTCGTAGGGAGACTCGATCTCTGGTATGATGCTGAAGCGCCCAAACAGCCCTCTCCGTTGTGATCTGGGGACAACGGTGGCCGTCTTGGCGAAGGTTGAGACACGGTGGTCTTGCTGCGGCCGCCTGTCATCCTTGGGATCAGGAACTCCATTTTCCAGTCTTAGCTCAGCCGTTTCATCCACTTCGCTGTCCGAGTGCCGTGCTTTCTCCTCGCTGATGGGGCTATCAACAGCGAGCCCAGAGTCGTTGCTAGAGCCCGCGCGATCCTGACGAGACAGTGCTCCTGGCTCCCCGGCTGTGTCAAGCCGGACCGACTTGGCGGCTACCTTTTCACCCTCCGCGGCCATGATGCCGACACCGATGCTGCGGCGAGGGGGGTGGGAGGGAGTTTACGATCCCCACTTTCTATGACGCACACTCCGGCACGAAGACTCTGAGTCGCGAAGCTCCGTGGTATAAACATAGGATGTATAGGACAGGATACGTAGGTATTGTACAGAGTTATTGAAACTGACCAAAACTGAGAATGCCCAACAAGTAGGACAAGCGAAAGCAAGTAGTTGAGAGGAGGCCGAGAGACCGGCTCCAACGAGCCGGGAATAAGATCACACATTTAGCAGGGACGGAAACGGTTTACCTGGACGAGCGTGCCTCGGGATGGCAAGTCCGGCCCTGATTAGCTCCATGTACTGACTGACATAGTAGTCAATCTTGTGGACTCAGACTGGGAAGGTGCGTTCGAGGTGGGCCGGCATGTGGAAGGAGCCGCACATGATGGGACGAATCCGCCCTCAGTGGATGATGCCCCGGATAGTCCCCCGCCCCCCGCCTCGCCGGCATCGCGACATGAACGGGATTGGAAATATGGCACGTCAGGCAGCATATCCTCATGCGTCCGAGCTGCCTTCGCGTCCGACCCCCGGAGCGAGCGCAAACGCCGATTGACGCGAGCCCGGCTGTACGGCATTGGCGTTCGCAAGTCGAAAGTCGCAAGCCAACCTTGCCGTCACGCCTTTCTTGACGGCAAAGACAACTTATCATTAAACCGGCACCGCGCGCGGAATTGGCCTCCTATGCGCGCCGGAGCCGAGCCGGATCGGATGCGGTCAGCGATCAGGGAGAACAAAAAACCCGCCAAGATTGCCACGAGAGACAACACTGGCTTGCTGCACTCCACAAAGTCCCCCCGCCCCCCCCCCCCACTGTCGGATCATCGCATGCAGGGAAGAAAAAGTTGACATCGGGGCACCCCGCCATTGATCGGTTCCTGGGAGTAGCTCTCGACAGCAACAAGTCACAAACAAGATGTCCCTGACCAACGCATCCCCGGCGGACGCCGCGCAGGCAGCCAAATCGGCATCGCACGTCCTGCAGACTCTCTCGGCCGAGGCGCGCAACGAGGCCCTGGCAGCCATCCACGATGGCCTAGCTGCGGCCAAGAACGAGATTCTGTCTGCGAATGCACGTGATCTCGAACTGGCGCGCCAGGCCGCTGCCGATGGCCGTCTAAGCCAGAGTCTCGTCTCCCGCCTCGACTTGGGTAAGGCGGGCAAGTGGGAGGACATGCTCAAAGGCATCCTCGACGTCCGCGGCCTCGACGACCCTGTTGGCCAAGTCACACTGCGCACCCGCCTCGACGATGGCCTCGAGCTCGAGCGAGTTACCTGCCCGATCGGCGTGCTTCTCATCATCTTTGAGGCCCGCCCCGAGGTGATTGCCAACATCGCCTCGCTCGCCGTCAAGTCAGGCAACGCCGCCATCCTCAAGGGCGGCAAGGAGTCAACCGAGTCGTTTATCGCTATTTCGCGCGTCATCTCCCAGGCCCTCGAGAGCTCCCGCGTGCCTAACGGCGCCATCCAGCTTGTCACCACCCGCGACGTCATCCCGGAGCTCCTCGCCCTCGACCGATACATCGACCTCGTTATCCCCCGTGGCTCCAACGAGCTAGTGCGCTACATCAAAGACAACACTAAGATCCCCGTTTTGGGCCATGCCGACGGCATTTGCTCTCTCTTCCTCGAACCCTCAGCCGACCCCCAACAAGCCGTCGATGTCATTGTGGACGCCAAGACGAGCTATCCCGCCGCCTGCAACGCTCTCGAGACGCTCCTCATTCACGAATCAGCCCTCTCAACGCTCCTCCCAACTGTAGCCAACGCCCTCGCAAACAAGGGCGTTGAGCTGCGCTGTGATGCACAGAGCAAGGCAGCTTTGCAACAAGCGTTGCCCAACCTTGCTGTCGTAGATGCCCAGGACAGTGACTACGACACTGAGTTCCTTGCCCTCGTCCTGGCCGTCAAGACGGTTGCCGATCTCGACGAGGCAATCATTCACATCAACACACACGGCTCTCACCACACCGACGTTATCGTCACAGCAGACAAGGAGCACGCCGAGAAGTTCATGTCCGCTGTGGACGCAGCTGGTGTCTACTGGAATGCCTCTACCCGCTTCGCCGACGGCATGCGGTACGGTTTCGGGACGGAGGTTGGCATCAGCACGAACAAAATCCACTCGCGTGGCCCAGTAGGACTGGAAGGGTTGATGATCTACAAGTACAAGATCAAGGGCAACGGCCACATTACGACCGTGTATGGGGAGGGCGAGGGGAAGAAGAGATTCAAGCACGAGAGCCTGCCGCTTTGAGTTAGGTGGTGGGAGCGAGCTCTTATGCATGTTGGAAATTTGATGAGGTGTAGATAAAAAGCTATATGAAGTCGTCTCGGAGAGATTAGACCGGCAAGATAAAAAGTTTCAAATTTATAAGCGGATTCGGCCCCTGGCAACTGCCTTGGCCTTGGTGATATTACCTTGCTCGGATGCGAAGTTGCACAAACTCACTTCCACACAAAGACACACGAAGACACAACCATGGGCATTCGGTCAGGTAGGTGTCCAAAGTGATGCATAAATCTAGCATTTCTCACCACCCACGCCACAACTCCACACCCTCGCATCACCCAACACTCAACACTCCAACAACCAACCGTATGTAACAGAGCCCTACAACAAGACCACCTATAAAGGGCAGCCAGCCGACGAAACCACACCGCTCCGCCCACTCTTCCAGCCCAGCCCCCACAAGAATCGTAGGTAGTTATCAATGGTGCATACAAAACAAGAAAATTATAAACCATCAAAACCAGTAGCGCCACCTTCTGCCATGTCTGTCATGAACCCATTCCAAGAGTATCTTGCGTAGTCAGTCATTCGTATCCCGTCATTCCCCCCTCGTGCCGCGATAACTTCCCATCTTCTCAATGGAGCTCATAAGGCCGTTCCGCATGCCCATTCCACTACCCGGGCGCGGCACGCCCGAGACATTCCCGCCGCCAATGGCCGCGCTCTTCGTCCGCTCGTGAGGCATCCTCCCAATTCTGCTCTCCGACGTCTTGGACAGCCCCAGTCCTGTTGTTGGCGCTCGCAGGCCAGATAGGCGGTTGGGGTTGAGTCGCATAGCGCTGCCCTCGACGTGCGTGGACCTGGCTGTGACAGGCGTACTGCGCGGCGGAGGTCCCATGCTCGTCCTCGCGGGTGTCCTATTCACCGCGGGAGACTCTGGAACACTGTTGCTATTGCCTCTACCCCTGACGACCCTCGCACCGGTGTTGCTAGGAGTAGCAGTGACGCTTTGGTTTGCAGCTTTCGCAGCGTTATTCGCCGCCTCGACCGCGGCAACGGTTTGCATGTTCATCATCTCTTCTGCTAGCATGACGAGCTCACCCTTCTCCACCCTCTCCTTCTCGAGCAAGCGTCGTAGTTCGTTGTTGTCGTCCTTGACAGTCTTGATGACTGCCTCAAGCTTCTCAACCTCGGCCTCGAGCTCCCTAATGTGTGCAGCATCCTTGGCCTTCTCGGCCTTGCGCTCATCCTCGAGCTCCGCAAGCCGTGCGAGGTCGACCTTCGTCATGGTAGCGTCGCGACCGACACGCAGCTCTTCGTTTTCGTGCGCAAGATCGTCAACCTGCAGCTGCAGCTCGCGAACCTTCTTCTCCCAGCGGTTCTCGTAGCTCTTTTTGAGGGCCGCAACTTTCGACTCGTGCTTGCTTTTGTATAGTGCGTGCAACTCGCGCGCGACACGTTCGACGGCAATTTCTACCTCCTTGTTGGACCCAACAGACATAGGGCTACGCCCTCCGGATTCGGCGGTGGCAGCAGCCTCAGCACTGGCCTTACCCGCGCGCATGCCCGCCATTTTGCTCTCAGCATCCTGGGCCATCATCTCAGCGGCCTCGCGGCGCTTCTCGGACTCGTCCAGCTTAAACTCGAGCTCCTCACGGTCCCGCTGGCCCATTACAATCTCCTCCTTGACCTTACGCAGCACTACTTCCATCTCACGACCGCGTTTCTCCCAGCTGTCGCGCTCCGCTGCAAGCGAACCCTGGGTTCCCTGTACCTCGCGCAGCTGCTCCATGCACTCGCCCACCCGCTTCTCGGCATCGCCGACTGCTGTCTTGAGGGACAACACTTCAGCCTCCTTTCCGCTGAGCGACGCCCTGAGGCTGCTTATCTCGGACAGAAAGCCCGACTTGAGCGACTCTAGCTCCCGAGGCGTGACAGACGGGATGCTGCGCGGCGTCGGCATGGGTGGTATGTCAAAGTCTAACAGATTGACAAGATTATTGCGCTGTGGCGTTGCTGCGCTGTTAGGCTGGCCTCTGGCGGGCGATGGGTTGCCGCGCTGCGAGCCCGGATACCCACTGAACCGCATTTGCTCGGTAAAGTCCAGAAGGTTTGTTGTGTTTCCCGATTCGTACCGATCCGTTGCCGAGCCGTTTGCCCGCGGCGTCCGCATCGGCGACGGCTGTGGCTCCTCTCTCGAGGTACGCGGTGTTGCTCCGCCGCTAATCGTCGAGTATTTGGTCGGGTTGCTGCTTCGCATCTGGTTCAGCATGGTCATGTTAGGCACAGCGGAGAAATTGCTAAATGTGCTGATCATGGTATCGTCCATGCCTGCATGCTCGTCCTCGTCCTCGTAGCCCTGGTACTGATCTTGATGTTGTACCTGGCCCTGTGCTTGCTCGTCGGCCGAGGAGCCTATGAGCATTGTGTCATCCCCACCAGCCCCATTAGAACCAACTTCGTCGGCGAGCTCAGTGGCATCGTCCTCGAATATCTCAATTGCGTGTCTCAGCCCTTCATTGTCGCGCATGGCATCTTGCAGGCTCATACTGCGCTCCGGTGTGTGCCGCGGCGACGGTTCTGACGCCGGTGCCGGCGCCAGTGCCTGTGCTGGGGACTCATTGATGGCGGCGGCGAGCGCACTTATTTTGACTGGGAATCGCTTGATTGGCGACGACATCTTGCGGGGACTCTGCGGTAAGGGCGGTGGCACCATGTTTTTCGCGGGCAGTGCTGTCTCCTCAATGCTGCTGGTGGCGAGCGGATTTTGTTGCTGTTGCTGCTGCAGAATCTTGAGCGGTGAGAGCTCGCTGCCCGAGATCACGCGCGACATGGGGCGGGCCTTGGGAGGCGAGGGGCCGCGTGATGATGTGGGCGACGGCGAGCTGTTCTCTGCATTGTTTACGTGCGACATGAAGGGCGAGCTGCTCGGGGACGGGCTGTCCTCATTCTCGGCGTCGCAGCCGGGTGTCTGCGTTGTGGTGCGGGAGACGGACCGAACCTCGTAGGATTCGTAGCGGATGCTTGCCGAGGGAGTCGAGGAATTCAGAACCGCGCTCGGTGTAGGAGATAGCGGCGCTGCCTGCATCGTCGTCGGGACACTCAATCGGCCGTTGTTGGTTGTTTGGAGCACGTCGCCAAAAGAGCCTATGCCGGATTCAGGGGGAACGCAAATGTTGGGGTAGAGGGGTGGGTATGTGTTGAGCTGGTCACCAATGGTTTTATTCGCGAGCGTGTTGCTCCCGACCAATGGGAGCCAGACCGCCAGTTGCTGTTTACCGCCCTCGACCCGGCAACTGGCACCTGCGTCACGTGCTACCAGCTGCAACAGCAACTTCAACGCGTGCCGTTTGAAACGAAACGAAACAGCAGCGCAAAACTAGGTACCTTAGCATAAGAATGTCATTTGAAGGAGGAGATTGGCAACCATTATTGGCAATGCGCCAAACATTCTGATTCTATTTTCCGGATGCAGCGACCCTGAATCACGGTTCCCGTTGAGCTCGCAATTTCACATGGAGAGAGGACCAAAGTTGCCATAAAGAAGGTTAGGTTGATTGAGAGCTACGGAAAAGGTACTCGACACAATCCGTCCAAACTACAAGCGCTCCGCCGAGACACGTCAGAAACTGACGACAATCCTCGGCCCAAGCTGAACTTCACTCGCTATTAACAGTAAGAGCGTATAAGCCACCACCTTGGCACACCAGGCATAGTTTGGCATTGGATAAGATCTACCTCGCAGCCCAACCTTGCACCTATCGTTTCGAAGGGACTCTTTTTAACCTTCGTAAATCGTGACCGAATAAACAATAATCCAATATCCAAACGCACCGCATCTCCACTTCTTTTTTGGAAGAAACGAAAATAAGGTCATAAGCGTCGTTAGTAAGGAAAGAAAAAGGCTATGCTTGGTCCAGGTATCTCTCCCAATCGAGCAAACCCGCACATTTGGCACCGAAAAGAAAAAGAGGTAAACACAGACGTGAGCGACAGAAGATGCTCTCCTGCCGAGCGGTCGTCGGCGGGAAGGAAAGGACGATGCATTTTCCGCATGGTCGTCATATGCCTCCGCCTGAGGTCGTTACAGGCGGTGTATTTTAGCCGTAGAGTCGTCGGCGGCCGATGCCGCCTGTCGCCCTGCTTCGCAACAGCGCAAGACGGCCGCGACATATCCTCCGTGATTAGGTCCAACCCATGCAACCCATGATTTCATCAGCCATTTACAGCCATAGCAGGGAATCTGGACAAGAAATGAGAGGTCGTGGCTCGTAAGCGTGTCCTGAACAGGTGCCGTCAAGTCGTCTTGGGCGAATACAAAAAGAAACTCGGGAGGCTGAAGAAATTAGCCAAAGAATGTGGGCTTTTTCGTGTTCGTGGCTTTCGCGACACGTCATCTCTCTCATTATCTGGTTCCTCGTCGCTTAGATCCAGAATGCCGCAACGCCACTCATGAGCAGACGCAAGTGCGTCATAGAAAGTGTTAAGTCGGAGGTTACTGATCATCTCCGTCGCTGCTGCGTCGCGATTGCGGGGGCAGGCGCCATTGGGGCGTTGTAGGTTGGCGAGGGCATGGAAGAGCCATCATGCAGGGTTTTGCGGCGCTTCAGGTCGAGACCCATCCCCGCCCCACCGCTTGATGGTCTGTCATCTTCGTCATCACGGCCGCGCTTCAAGCCACTTGAGTTTCCGTTCATGACGGGCGGCTGAGGCGCGTATCCGTTCTGAAGGGACCCTGACATGTCGGCTTGGTTTCCGTACACATCATTCCCAGGGGCACCATTGGCTGTTCCACGGTCGCTGCTCATTACGCTGTAGAGACTACTTGGCTGCTGCCCAACTCGCGGTGGTGGCGTGTGATATCCCTGCTGGGAGTAATACGACTGCGGCGCTGCGGCTGTGCGGGGGGTTGCCCGGCCCGAGCCAGCCTGATGAGGGGAACCCGAAATCTCGGGCGAGATGTGGGAATGGTCATTTGGTAGCGAGGCAACTGGAGGGGCACTATAGTTATAAGAGCCACGGTTCGCATCATAAGCACCGCTGTCATGCGTGTATTCCGCGTCGTGTTCGTGCTCTGCTTCATCCTCTGCTGCTTGGTGAGCAACTCCCTCGCCCTGACCCGGGTGCATCATCCCATTTGATGGTTTCTGATCGCCTTGGTCGTTTCCGGTACCCACTGGCCTGCTGGATGGTGGGCCCATCTCGCTCTTCACGTAGCTGTTTTGGCTATAAAGAGGCCGCTCTTGCGGGGGGGCATTCGAGGATTGGTACGGGGATTGCTGGGCAGGTGGCGCTTGGTACATTTGCCGCGAGCTATCATAAGGTTGGCTCACAGGAGGGTAGTTTTGCATGCTCTGGATCGTGGAACCAGGCGGTGTTGTTGCGGGAGTGTTGGGCAACGAGCGGGCGTTGCTGAGGTTCGTGTCGATGGACATGGGGGGGGCTCCTTGAGGACCGTTCATCCCCTGTTGTCCCCACTGAAAGTTATCAGAGGCCATACCACCGCCCATGACGCTGGAGGCGCTAGTCGGTGGGGTAGGGAAGGTGTGGGCGCGGTCCAGCGAGGGACGACCCATGCTGGGATGAGATGGGAGCGGAGGTTGCGGCGGCCCAGGCAATGGGATCGAATGATGGTGGTGTTGTTGCAGAGAAGGCAGGCCGGGTCCAGGCTGGCCGTTCCTCATCTGGTTGGCATCCTGCTTGCGGCGCTGCTCTGCGGCGACAGCCATCACTTGGCTCGTGCGGTTCTGATTTGTCGGGTGGTAGAGCAGAGCGCCGATGTTGTGGACAAAAAGAGGGTAGAGTAACTCGGTAATCTTTTCCTTGTTCGCGAAATCCAGTGCTCTGTCAAAGGGAATCCTACACCGCTGTCAGCAAAGAGAGGAAGGAACCTTGAGCAGAATCAACTCACCACACGCCCTTCAAGTGCATAGGGCCAATCTTGACGACGTGCCGTACTTTCTCGCTCTTAAGGATGCCATCACGTCGCCCGCGGGTCATGCCTGCGACGTTCAACAGCTTTGTACCATTGATCATGTGGTTGTCTGTAGAAGCGAACTGTGAGCAATATTCAAGAATCAACGCGGCTCTCCAGGTGGCTTACCTTCTCTGCGAGCAACGCAAATTCCCCTGGCCTCTACTTGAAAGCACAGGCTCCCCTCGTCTTCCCAGAGCGTTGCTGTCACACGAGGCTTCATCCCAGGGGGCTGAACCTGGCCGGTTGTGTCGAAGCCCTGCGCAAATTGGCTAGGGGCCATACCCTGCTGGCTACCAACGCCGGGAAGCGGCAGGACAGGTTGCCCTGGGCCCATAGGGTTCGAGACGCCTTGTGGCCCAGTGGGCGGAGATGTCAAGCCGCTGGCATAACCGTACTGGCCGCCGTAGTGCGAGGGGGCATACTGGGAAGGTCCGGGCTGCAGAAGTGGTGGTTGTTGGTGGCCATAATGCGAGGTTACGGTTTGCGGCGGCGGTGCCGGGCCCGCGGCGGACATGTGTTGCTGATAATACATCTCTGGCCCTCCTGCATTCATTGCTTGGTACTGATCGTATCCCGTCGCTGGATGGCCAGTCGGCCCGTGGATTCCGTTTCCTGATGGGAGGTTGGGCGAGAGCGGCCCTGGAGTCTTGGGTCCAAGGGACGAGGCAGCCGACGTAAACGACGATTGTGAACCAGTGTGCGAACTGGCGGCTGACGAGATAGAAGCTCCCCGGGGCGACGAACTGCTTGACGAATATGCCTGTTGCGGTGGCGGTAAAGGCAGGGCTGGCAATCGCTCGTTCACATACAACGGACGCTGGGGGGCGTTGTAGTACGATACGTCGGTCGGTCCCCGGGTTTGCACTTGCGAGATCGACGGGAGATCCAGCTTATCGGTATTTCCTCGAAACTCTGCGGCTTGAGCTTGCAACTGCGAGGCCGACTCGAGTCACAATGAGCGACTCGCTTGTCGGACTGTTGACAGACTTAACTTCTGCGCCTGGTTCCAATTGGAGACCTGGCAGCGGCGCTTGGTGCTGGGTGGATCAATTGAGTCTCCTTGATCAATTGAGGGTCGTGTGAGCTTTCGAAAGCTTCGAGCAAAAGGTGCCGACAGGTAGGTTGTCTTTCGACAGCCCGGTGGGGAAAAGTCGGCGAGCTTTTTGTGTTAGAGTATTCCGTCAAGGGATATTAGTCGCGAGACGGCAAAAGACTGAAAATCGTATGGTATCAGAGTTCCGGCCTGGCCTAGACGAGAGGCGGGGTGGTGGAAGGCGACGTGTGAGAAGGTTAAGCTTGTTCACAGCTTGAAGATTGGACGATTCCGCGATCGTGCGACTGCTGCTGAGAGCTGCAGGTTGGTGGAGGAGGTGGGGTGGAGAGGAAACGGGAGGGAACCCTAGACACGGCGGCAAAAAGCTGTCGATGTCTGTTTCCTCTGCTGATGCGTCGTTCACGAAGCTCCTTGCGCGCGCGATTCTCTTCTCTCGATCTCTCGTTCGTTATCCCTCTGCCTCGGTTTGACGCTATCGTGTCGAGCTTCCAGTCAGCCAGGTGGATTCGGGGACTGTCGGGCTCAGCGCGCAACTGCTTATGCAGGTGGGATTAGCTTGGTCCTCTTAGACGAGACGACCTGTGAGGCGGCAAAAGGACGCAGGTCGAAAAATAAAATAAGATGCAGGCATGCAGCAAAGCAAATCGGGCGGGCAGGCGGTGGCAAGGTCAAGGATATGGAAGCTTCGTACCTTCCTCGCTCGCCTCTCGGACACTCTTTCCCTAGGGGGGGGAGAAATTAGGGAGGTCGGTAGATCGTGGGTGAGGAAGAGGAGGGAAGACGAGGAGGAGATGGGAGGCGGCTTGATTTAGGTGGTGGTGAGAAGGAAGGGGGCAGGTCGAGGCGGATGGCCGATCAGCAGAAAACAGACCCTAGGCCCCGTCTCCCGTCTGCTCTGTGCTGTACGTACTCCTCCCGGGGGTGCAAACCCTGGTCCACTATCCCGCCAGCCATTCAAGAGCCAAGAAACAGTACCGTAATCGTCTTAGAGTGCGACTAAAAAACATAAAATAAAAGATAAGTGCACATACCCCGGGAGAGGGCAGGCTGGGTCGTTGGGTAGTGGGCGGACAGGGTCGCTCTGGGCCCCAGACAGGGAAAGCACGAACGGAAGGCAAAGTGAGCGAACATGGCCCGGCCAACAAACCTTTTTTCCCTTTTCGACCGTCGAGCGATGAGGTGCTCGGTTTTCCGGCCCCGAGCAACAGCCCCCAGGCTGGCCGTCGTCGCTCAGTCTCTTGCTCAATGTCTTGCCTTTTTTGGTTTTTGGACTTCTCACCCTCCCCCACCACCGTCCAAAGTTGCAAAAAAGCTGGGTCTCCCAGCGGTGGCTCCGCTTCTTGTTTTTGGCTTTCTCGATGGGGCCTTTGCTCTCTGCCGCCCCCCGCCAGCGGTCGCCTGCCCTGCCTTGCCCTGGCCGCTGGTGCGTGCTCTTGCTTGCTTGCTTGCGGGCTGGCTCCGTCAATGCTCTGGACATGGACAGCATGAGGCAGAGAGTGGCCCCGGAGGTGCCAGGATGAGCCAAGCTAGTTGGGGCTAGGAGGGTTTGCTGTCCGGGCCTGGCTTCGACCGGGATCGACTGGCGAGCCAGCTCTGACTGGCGAGGTTGGGGAGCAGGGGGCAGCCTAGGCGGAGGGGAGTAAGGGCGTGTGCCTAGAGGGCCGTGTAAGTGGACGTCGGTGGGACAGAGCCCTGGCCGACGCCAGTGGTTCAGTGCTTTACAAGG
>Ga0247770_1001390_pt1 | contig 19014 bp, 10 predicted proteins | sample UWRJL136409B6_FD_179943 | JGI IMG/M metagenome (GOLD analysis project Ga0247770, IMG submission 179943) | Plant litter microbial communities from Arlington Agricultural Research Station in Wisconsin, United States - UWRJ-L136-409B-6 | ecosystem: Environmental > Terrestrial > Plant litter >... | reverse complement strand
GCTTCGCCAGCGTCCAGAACGATAACCCCGGCCCGAGCACCGTCCAGTCAGACCTCTTCAAGCCCACCAAATATGGCGGCAAGTACACCGTCACCCTCATCCCCGGCGACGGCATTGGCGCCGAGGTTGCCGAGAGCGTCAAGACCATCTTCAAGGCCGACAACGTGCCCATCACATGGGAGCAGGTCGATGTGACGGGTCTGGATGCCGGCAAGGCCACCGGCCGCACTGAGGACGCCTTCAACGACGCCGTCGCCTCGCTCCGGCGCAACAAGCTCGGCCTCAAGGGCATCCTGCACACCCCCATCAGCCGCTCCGGCCACCAGAGCTTCAACGTTGCCATGCGCCAGGAGCTCGACATCTACGCCTCCATCTGCCTCATCAAGAACATCCCCGGCCTCGAGACCCGCCATAAGAACGTCGATCTCTGCATCATCCGTGAGAACACCGAGGGCGAGTACAGCGGCTTGGAGCACCAGAGCGTGCCCGGCGTCGTCGAGTCGCTCAAGATTATCACCCGTGCCAAGTCGGAACGCATTGCCAAGTTCGCCTTCAGCTTCGCCCTGGCGAACCACCGTAAGAAGGTCACCTGCATCCACAAGGCCAACATCATGAAGCTGGCCGACGGTCTCTTCCGCGGCACCTTCAACCGCCTGGCCCAGGACTACCCCCAGCTGGAGTGCAACGACATGATCGTTGACAACGCTTCCATGCAGTGCGTCAGCCGCCCGCAGCAGTTCGACGTCATGGTCATGCCCAACCTGTACGGTGGTATCCTGTCCAACATCGCCGCTGCCCTTGTCGGTGGTCCCGGTGTTGTTCCTGGCTGCAACATGGGCCGCGACGTCGCCGTCTTTGAGCCCGGCTGCCGTCACGTCGGTCTCGATATCCAGGGCAAGGACCAGGCCAACCCCACCGCTCTTCTCCTCAGCGGTGCCATGCTCCTGCGTCATCTTGGACTTGACGACCACGCCAACCGCATCTCCAACGCCGTCTATGACGTTATCGCTCAAGGGTAAGTGCTTATCCTAAACAAGAATAGCCCGCGCAACTACTAACAGCCCCGCAGCAAGATTCGTACCCGCGACATGGGTGGTGATGCCACCAACCACCAGTTCACCCGGGCCATCCTCGACTCGATGGAGAAGGCGTTGTAAAGAGATACCCACCTAATTAGGGAGACCCAACTTGCGTAACCTGTATGTAGATCCGATCGCATCGCAAGACGCTGTCCGCCACGACCGATATTCTTTTTCCATGCGATAGAAAGGCTGGTGGAAGATACCACGACAGGACGAAGGAATGAGGTCGTCAATGGCTGGACGAGAAAGTGGACCGCCGAGCTAGGCTGCAGTGCCTGGCGACGGGTCCCGTCTCGCTGTACTGTATGGAGTAAAGTTGGACTATCGGGCAACGCATTTTTTTCTATGATTCTGGCTGCCCGCGCTTCAAATTCGGGAGCTTCTTCGTCCTCCAATGAGGTGTTTGGCGAAGCCTAAGATTATTTCGTCACCCTTGGAAGTTCTGGGTTAGCATGAGCAACGAAACCGCCTGCGAGTCGACTTACTTTGGGGCGAGGTCGAGGCTCAACACCCGGAGGTGCATGTCAGAGCAGAATGATGAATAGCTACTTACAACAATGGAATGTTGACTCACTATTCGCACGGTGATGGTGTTGACCCCAGTGACCATCACGTGCAGTCAGTGGAAACAGTCCACCCCAGAACGTCAACCTCATATTACATTCTACCAGTGTTCTAACCTCAGGCAAGTCACTATCACGTCTGTCACCAGAAACAGCCCACCCTTCGAAGTGTCAACTTCCCATTCTAAGAAGATACTGCGAGTGTTCCGACCCGGGCCAGTGACCGTCACGTGCGGTCAGTAGAAGTCCACCCCTCGGTCACCTCACCTCACCTCATTTTGCGGCACCTTTTTGAAGGCGGCGACACTTTGTGCTTCATTGTGGCGTCTAGATCTCACTCAAACCACCCAAATACTTCAATTACGTGTCTATGAAGTCTAAATGGTAAACCTACCCTGGGTGGCCACTTCCGATCAGGAGCTACATGTTGGCAACTTCACGGCAGCATTGGTTGAAGTGGAACATGGACAGCTTCACATTGCTTCAGTACCTAAGTGAACGGCAGATTTTCCAACCTCAATTTTCTATATAAATCTGCATAGTGCAGTACATGTGCTTGTGTCGCACGAGTGACGGTATGCCCCAAGCAATGACATGAACTTCAAAATTGCTCATGTCTCTGACTCGCGGCAACTGTAGGTGCCTAGCCGACTCGATGATGCCGGGAAAGTAAGGGATGTCCAACTATAACTGTCGCACACACTCCTCAGTGTCTCTGCGTGGCGGAGTGGCAGGCTCAGGGCAGAACCAAGGTGATGATCGACATCAGTCGCATCACCTCCTCGACCATTAAGAGCCCCGGCCCAGGGGCTTCTTCCCCGTTCCAAGGCCAGTTATCCACGACTCTCCATGAAGACCGGGAGGCAGCGGTGAGGACTCTAATAGTACACCTCTTCTTCTCACCCATTGTACCGGCTGAAGTCCGACCCATTGCATGAGATATCCCTGTTGTTGGATATCCTAAGTCATCTCCTCCTCGGTATGGTGGGTTCCCCGACAGCGGTGTTTTTAAAGCTATCTACGATGGCTCGCCACGCTACCGGGTAGAGTTGAGGTCCTCGAAGGATTGGAAAGGCACCCGGGTTCTCCAGAACACACTTCAAGGGCGGGCCGTGTTGCGCTCGGTCGGGGAAAGGCAAGCGACTGGACCTACGGCTGACTAGGCCGCATGGAGATATAGTGGATGTGGTAGGTGTCTGGTAGGTTGGGGTCTCTCTTGGTATTTCTTCAGAAATGAGAGTCAGCAACGAAAATCTCTTAATGTGACTTGCAGGAGGGCAAATCAAGTTCAGAAAACTTACATAGTGACGTCGTGGATGAAGTGTCGAGTATAGACTAGGTAGGTACTAACAAGGCATCTCAATTGCCTCGCCGGGCATCAATCTTGCCAACCGGCCCGGGTTGACGCAGGAATCATTGAAAATCGCCCGATGGACTGCCTCATGACCCTACCAGTATGGCCACGTGAGATGGTCCCATTCGTCAACACAATGGAGGACAGCCATTTTCAGTACCGCCTGACGGGTGTTCTCGATTTTGTTCAGGATTACCTGTGCACGAGGTGTTGTGTTCTCCTGCTCTGGTTCGGGCTCTCAAGTTCTCGAGAAGCCTTGTCGGACGCAGGCAGCTTCTGTTATGGAAAGAATCCATTATAAAGGAATGAATAAGGGGGTGGTTGAGGGAGAAAGGCATGAGAGTATCGCGAGGAGGAAGGAACGAAGGGGCCGAGATAAAATAAATAGTTGTAACCACGCACGGTAGTCTTTCCAGGTTTCAGGTTTCCTGATTGCGTAGAGTCAAGACAAATAATCCGAAGAACATTACGCCATTCCCGGTTATTGATCAACTTTGGCCCTCCGTTTGCACAGCAAGCTTTCAATGCTGTGACAGGTTTGCTTTGATTTCCGGAATACTCCTCAGGTGCGGAATGCATAGGGTGACTGACAATCTGGTACCCTTATTTCCATATACAAACAACATCTTCCTCACATATTGACAAAGGAAGCATTGCTATATTTTGATTTTACATGCAGATGGTGGAATCATATCGGCTCTCATGGTGGTGGCGCGTTCGGCAAGGCACAGCACAAGAATCCGGTGCAGCTCCAGGGTACGCCAAGGCGCGCTGCAGGGCACGCTCCGGCAAGCTCCTGCCCAACATAAGCTGACTTTCATCAAGTTTGACCCAAATAATCTGATTGCCTAGTGAAAGGATTTCCAGTCGTCGTCATCGAGCGTAAATTCCAACCCGCAGATCCCTTCCGGGCCGTCCCAACTCCCAAGCACAGGGCTCCACCCTCCCCCAAGCCCCATCAAAGTGGACCTGAGTGACTCCATCACAACCCCCTTCCGCACACAATCGGTTACGCTACGCTACAGCGCAAAACAATTCTCCACATCTCAACATCTCATTCGGCAGAGTAGCCAAGCGGTTAAGGCTCACGGAGCAACACACAGGAACGCAGCCAACGCAACGGCGAGGGTGTGTGGATGGAAAGGGCGACAATTGGTGAAATACATTGGTGGGGAGTGCTTCCTTTGTATAAAGAGACAGGTTACTTGATTAGATTCTGCCTACGCACACAAGCAATCTGACCAATTTAAAAACATATGTCAAGAGCTGTATTTCAACATCGGACAACTTGGCGGTACTATGAGTGAAACGGCATCATGTCTCGACTTACCGTACTCGTCTCACCAATGGCATGGTGTTGCATTGGGATCCTTCCCCTCATCCCTCATCCTTCATCGGTCGGTTGCTCAACGTCCTGCCAGGTTCAGGAATCACCTGAATTAGCATTTAAACAAGAATACATCCTGGTCTCGAAAGGGGCGCGGGTTCGAATCCCGTCTCTGTCATATTTTTCTTTCGTTGCATTCTCTTTTTGCATGGGAATGGTAACTGAAGATGGGCAAGTGGGGTTTTCAAGTGGCTGGTTGGCAGCCGGAGCGGGAGTGTCATGAAATCGCTGAGACAGGATTGGCAACCAACGGGGAAGCAGACAGCTTACTGGCATGATCGGGACTCGGAGAGTCGGGGTCAGCAACAGAATTAGTCATGGTGCAGAGTTGTGGTTGGATTGCATCTTGATCGATTGACAAACTGTGTGTGATCTGGTTGGTCAGGGTGACCGTGTTTAAGTTTTAGCGGTTCGGGTCGCCGGAAGGTCATTGATGCATTCGGCATACAGAGACAGTCCAGACGAAAAACCCTTCTTGCAGGCGGCAGGGATGCACTGCCTCTCTGCGAGGGGAAGCTGGAGCTACCCTCCTGTGCGACTTCAAGCGCGTTCAAGCTGCAGCCCGGCTCTGGCAACGGAGCAATGACGATGGGAGACGGAGAAACAGCTGGGAAGCCGCATGGGATGGAGATTGGCCGGAATACGAGGTTTTCCGGTGATCTGAGTGAGTGAGGGAGGCAGCGCTAGGCAAATATCCAGACATTTCCGGAGAGTCGGAGTTTCAGAGCATGGTCTTATCGATAGTTTGCTGGTGTTTTGACTGAGCAGTGTTTATTCGTGAAAAGGGGTGCCCCTCCAGGGTACCCCTCATCACCCCTCCATCACGCACGTCTCCAACCTCCAAGCCAAACCCAGCCAGGTGTCTGCGTGCTCCCGTCTGGTTGGGCGGCGCACGTTTGATGGAAGCTTGGTGCATTTTAAGGTAGGCACACCCCGCTAGGGCTGAAGCCGTTGTTCCAGGCGCCCACGCCCGCGGTTGGCGCCGTGAGGAATGCTTACTCGGTCGTCACTTCCCCAGGCATTGGGCAGCCCGCTCGGTCGATCGGCAACATGACACATCCGACACTCGGATTAGCAAGGCTCACCGAAAAAAATGCTGATGACCAGGTTGAGCCCGCGGGCTGAACTTGGAGACAATGCACGAGGTGTGTGTGTGACAGCAGCAGCATTCAGCTGAGCCCCCGTCGCGCTGACGACACCACAAGTCGACGCCAGTGGCTGCCAGTGGTTCGTCTGAATGGGCAGCCGTTGCACGTTGTGGGGCGCATGTCAGTCCAACTGACCGCACCTCTAGTCGGCCAGTCCGGAGCTGGGCCTCAATGAGGGGTCCAGTTGAAGATGGGGGAGTGGCTGTCTTTGATGACTGTCATGGCTGCTTCGATGTATAAAGACTCAGAGTGCCAAGCCGTCGGAGGCGGAGGGGCATCATTATCTTCATCATTCCGAGTATACAGATCTGAAAGCAGCCATAGAACAACGCAATCATGAGCGGCAACATCGCGATCACTGGAGCCCCGACCACCCCAGGCGCTGGCGGATCTGTTCCGCTGCGTCGGGAGATCCGGGACCTCCAGAGAAACTTCCCTGACCAGTTCAACCTCTATGTTCTGGGCCTCCAACAGCTGCAGAGTCTCGATGAGAGCCAGCTGGCGTCCTACTACCAGATTGCCGGTATCCATGGCATGCCCTACAAGCCCTGGAACGGCGTCGGCAGCACCGGCTCGAACTGGCAGACCAGCAGCGGATTCGGAGGATACTGCACTCACTCGTCCATTCTGTTCATCACCTGGCACCGACCGTATTTGGCTCTCTATGAGCAAGCTCTGTACGCCTCGGTCCAGACTGTGGCCCAACGCTTCACTGCTGGCGCCCTGCGTGATCGCTTTGCTGCCGCGGCCAAGGACTTCCGAGCTCCGTACTTTGACTGGGCGAGCCAACCCCCTTCGGGATCGATGGCATTTCCCACTGCCATTGCTTCTCCGAATATCTCGATCGTTGACGTCGACGGCCGGACTAAGACCGTCCCCAACCCCATCAACCGCTTCGCCTTCCATCCCGTGAATCCCTCGCCTGGGGACTTCAACGCCAATGTAAGATGCCATCCCTTGGTCTGCTTCTTAGAAGATTGCTGATGTCCGCCAAAAGTGGTCCCGCTTCCCCACGACTGTCCGATATCCCGATAGATCAGGCCGTTCGCAGGACGCGCGGATCGCCCCGATCCTGGCCAACGAGCTGGCTTCGCTGCGTAGCAATGTCAGCTTGTTGCTGCTGTCTTACCGCAACTTTGATGCCTTCAGCTTCAACAGGTGGGATCCAAGCACCAGCCCAGGTGCCTTTGGCAGTCTCGAGGACGTCCACAACGAGATCCACGATCGTGTGGGTGGCGGCGGACACATGTCGTCCCTTGAGGTGTCTGCTTTCGACCCCATTTTCTGGCTGCACCACATGTAAGTCGACTTACAGCAACTCCAGACCGTGCGGAAAAGAAAATGATCGTTAACACGAACCTTTCAAATAGTAACGTCGATCGCCTCTGGTAACTAGCCCACCTTTTCACCCACTCCTAGGATGTAGGGAGCCAAGTTACTAACCAACGACAGGTCGATTTGGCAAGACCTTAACCCGACTAGCTTCATGTCTCCCCGCCCGGCGCCGTATTCCACTTTCAACGCCCGGGGAGGGGCCACACAAGACCAAAACTCGCCCCTTTCTCCCTTCTGGTCAGTGTTAACGCGAGCGGTTTCCTTCCAACTTTCTCCTTCTCCACTATCTCGGGAGTTATAACTGCTCCCAAGACATAGAGAGTTAGTCAAAGAGAGAAAACGTTCCAGCTAATATTCGGCATAGGGACAAGAGCGGTACCAAGTTCTGGACCTCGACCCAGGTCAGAGACTCCGCGACCTTTGGCTTCGCCTACCCCGAGACCCAGAAGTGGCAGTTCCCCTCGACAGCGGCATATCAAACTGCTCTCCGCCAGTCCGTTGTCTCTCTGTACGGCAGCAACGTCTTCGCCAACTTCGTGTCCAACGTTGCCAGCAGAGTACCCCCTACTGTATCCGCCGCTGCCGCTGCGAAGCCAGAGTTCGCCATGGCTGCTCTCAGCCTCGCCGCTTCGCCGCCTCCGGTAGAGAAGAAAGACGCACCCGCTGCTGCCCCCGCGGCCGCTAAAGACGCCGCCCAGAAGCCTATCGCCGCTCCCAAGGCCGAGGGAGCCAAAGCCCCTGCCAAGGACGCACCCACTCCGTCTGGTGCGTAGCCCGCGCCTTACTCCCATCCTCAATCCCGCAGAACTAGCCTGCTAACACTACCCAACAGTCATCCCCGAGTCCCTCAAGCACCTAGCCCCCGACAACAAGTACACCGAGTGGGTAGTCAACATCCGCGCCCAAAAGCACGGAATCGGCCAGTCCTTCCGCATCCAAGTCTTCCTCGGCGAGATCAACGAAGCCGACCCCGACAGCTGGGACACAGAATGGAACTGCGTCGGCCGCGTCTCTGTCCTTGGTCGGGCCCCCGAGACGCAGTGTGGAAAGTGCCGCGAAGACAACGCCGAGGGGCTGATGGTCTCTGGGACGGTGCCGTTGACTTCGGCGCTGCTGCAGGATATTGTGGGCGGGGAGTTGGCTAGCTTGGAGCCGGCGGCGGTGGTGCCGCATTTGAGGGAGAATTTGAAGTGGAAGGTGAAGCTTTTCACTGGGGAGGAGCGTGCTCCGGAGGATGTCCCTGAGCTGAGGGTTAGTGTTGCTTCGACGGTGGTTACGATCGGCGCGGATGGTCTACCGATTTACTCGGGGCAGTATACGGTGCATCCCGAGGCGACTGATGGTAAGCCTGCTGGTCTGCGCCCGGGCGAGCATATCTAGAGAGGCATCTAGATTTGCTCCCTTGGTTGGATATAGGGGTTGAAGGGAGACGGCGGAAATGTTTCTGAAGAAGATTTTGGGTATCAAGACTGCAGATTGTAAATGGGTAGCTTTGTTTTGCCGGCAGGAAAAGAACTCCTAAACTCCAACCCTCCCGATGCAGGATAATGTGAAGAAAGAAAAGGGGCCGAGAACAACTCAGAACTGGATGCGCCGCTTCCGCCCGGTATACTTGGACGACGCCTTGACGACCTTGCCCTTGCGCTCCATCTGGTCTTTCTTCATCATAATCCATGCCTTGCTCCCCTTCTTGATCTCCCTCGCTCTGGTGCTGGCCTTCCTCCTCGAGTCTAGCACATCCACGCCGTCCATCCCCTCCACCAGCCCCGTGATATCCCCCTTGACGCCCGCATCTCCCACCGTCAGCACCAAGTACACTTTGACATTCTTCGTCTCGGGGTCATCCTCCAGCAAACCCGCGCCAAAGCCCGCCTTGACCGCTGCCGACGTGATCATCTGCTTCTGCACATCATTCTTGGGATAGAACTGGCACACCGCCCTCCCCCCTCGCTTCAGCGACGCATACAGCCCGTTGAAAAACCGCGCCAGCCGCCCCGCAGGCGAGGTCTCGCTGCTCTCGGCATTGCACAGCCACTGGATCGCGCTGATGCTGATCGCGGCATCGAAGCTGCCCGCGCGGAAGGGCACGCCCTGCCCGATGTCGGCGAGGAGGAGGTCGCCTTCTACGTCGCGCTGGAGGGCGACGTCCAGCATCGAGGGCGAGATGTCCATCCCTACCCAGACGTGCGGGCCGCCTTCAGAGGGGGGGATTTCGGAGAGGATTTCGCCAGAGAGGCCGCTGCCGCAGCCGACGTCGAGGATGAGCGAGGGGGATTGGAGGTCGAGGAGCTCGAGGGCGCGCTGGGTCATGGAGGCTTGGATGTTTTGGATGCGCGAGCTAGTGGTGTATTTGCGGGCTTCGGTGTCGTTGTAGTGCACGTCGGCTTGGCTGTTGGGTGGGTTGATTGGTTAGTGGTGAGAGACTGGGTTGGGGGGGAGGGGACAGTGGGAGGGAGGAGCGCCGGAACTTACAGGGTGTCTTCAGGGCGAGACATGATGGGCTAGAGTGATGCGCCGTGAGGCGGTCGTATGTGAGGGTTGTGGGAGTGTAGCGACTTGTTGGAGTGTTGCGACGGCGGTTCCCTTCGTTGGCTGCGACACACAATTTTGGATTTATGGCGGGGCTGATCGCGCGGGTCAAGGCGGTGAGGCGGTGCGGTTTGCGTCTGGCGTCGCAATTGCGGCTTGGAGAGGGTTCTACGCTCGGTATCAGGCGTTCTACGTTCGCGCTCAGCGCTGGTATGGATTTCGATTATCCGAATGACTCCTTGTATTCCTCGCAGCAGCGGGCACTTTTCCTCAAAACAAAACCTCAGACCTTGAAGATTGTGGGCAGTTCGTCCGCGATAAGAATATTCGCGATAAGAAATATTCTTATCGCTATCTTATCGGATGGATCATCCCTCAGCCGACGCCGTGCGCAGCTGTCTGGGCGGTGTGGGGGCGGGAGCGGGAGCACTGACGTCGCCAAATGCTTTGACTGGACACGTCCGTCATAAAAAGTGCCCCACTTAAACGCGTTCCCCTTTGAAAGAGGCCAAATGGTTAATTGATGCGCACAGAGTTGGATGCTCCGTCAAACCGCTTTTCCCTTTTCGCCCTGTCTCGTCTGGACATGTACATGGGATAACTCTACCACGACGCCCAAGAGAACAGAGTCAAGATGTGGATTCTCCCTCTGGTGGGCTATCTGGGCTCTATCGTGGGCTTTTGCTTCCTGACTCTAGCGATAGGTGCGACTTACCCCCCGAACGAACCCCTCCATCTTAGAGGATGCTGCCCCTTCTTTTACTGACATGACCGCGCACCATGTAGCATCGGGGCTCTACTACCTGTCGGAGCTCGTTGAAGAGCACACGGTCATCGCGAAACGCCTCCTGACGAGGCTCATTTACTCGGTTATGGGACTGCAGCTACTTCTCTGCGTCGTCGACCGGTTTCCCTTCTTCCTCACCCTCCTAGGAATCTTTTCGCATGTTATCTACCTGGGGAACATGCGTCGCTTCCCCTACGTCAAGCTTAGCGACCCCCTGTTCCTGTCGTCATGTGGTGAGTGGCAATACTGCATGGGTGTGTACTGTCAGGGGTAATGGACGGCTGACTTGGTCCCGGTAGTTCTCGTCCTCCTGAACCACTACCTCTGGTTCCGACACTTCTCCCACCACCAGGACCGCGCGTACCAGAACATGTCGTCGTACTACGATGCCCTGAGCGACATGCCTTCGTTCACTGAGGTTGCGTCATACTTTGGCTTGTGCGTCTGGTTGGTACCGTTTGCACTGTTCGTCAGTCTCTCGGCCAGTGATAATGTCCTACCAACCATTGGGAGCGAGCCCTCGGCGTCAACTAGTGGCGGAGACAGCAGCAAGTCGAGGCGCGGTCAGGGGATGGTCAAGGTGCTGGTCGACAATGTGCTCTCCGGGATAGGGGGAGTTTCCTCTTCGCTGGGGTGGAAGAGATCCGACGATCGATTGTAGGGATATCGAAATGGCATGCTTGTACGATGCGTGGATATGCTTGGAATGTTTCGTGGTGGGGAGTGCATACAGGTTACGGCGTTGATGGGATGTCTGGAGTTCGGCGGCGGGTCGCGACGAGGTTTGGTAAGTCCGGCCCCAGCACATAACATTTGAGCGGTTATTTATGAGCCTCTGCATTCTGCTTTTGCCCTTGGCTTTTGCCACAGGGAAAAGAGTATACCCTGTGGATATTCCCTCAGAACATTGCAATTTTGGATGTACCAACCATATACCTGCCTCTTTTGGTACCTCTGGAGATGTGTTGGCTGACCGACGATACCCAGACCTGCAAGGATCACAATGTAAGCTAGCAGATGAGGAGGATATTGCCAATGATGAAGTTTCATGCTGCCACAAGGAAACCACCCTCAACAGCACAAGCGGTCACCCGGCTTCCTCTGACACGCGGCGAACCCGTCGCCTTGAACATCCCTATTTTGCCCCCTTTTTCGCCGTCATCCAATCACGCAACACATCGGTACCGAAAACCGACGCACTTCACCCGAAGAAATATCGCCCCGGGAGACCAGCCATTCCAGAGCTAGAATCAGTCATCTCTCCTTCGACATAACCACCATGTCACGCCTGAGCCGCGCGTCGGAACCTCTCGACGTACATCTCATCACGATTCCTCTCCACAATGCTCAGGATATCCTCAATGCTGCTGCCGCTGGGGTCTTCCCGAATGCCCGCCATCGTCAACTCCCGCATGTTCTGCGGCGCATCCGCCGGCCGCTCGAACCGTGCGGGCAGCCACGCCCCCATGATGCCGATTTCTACGTTATCGCAGCGCGGCCACACCAGCTGTGAGGCATTAGTTGCGAAATTGCCTTCGTCGTCGTGGTGGTCGTGCATGAGGATGATGGCGTCAGAGTTGACCGACGTTAGGGGGGTGTCTGCCGAGGCGAAGTCGGCGCCGGAGGTGTTCTTCTTTGTGGCGCTGTTGGCCATGTGGGAGGCCTGGTCCGTGTCGGTGCTTTGGGTGCTGGTGTCGTCCTCGTCGTCGTCGGTATATAGGTATTCGTCCTCGCCGATGTAGAGTGCCACGTGGGCGGTTGTGGTGACGGGAGGTTGGGGCTGGCTGGTGATGTCGGCGAGGTGGAGAGTTGAGACGGTCCTGGTGGGCGGACGGTGATGGTTGGGGTCGGCTTCGTTGAGAGGCTCGAAGAAGAGATGGATGCTGTTGTCGGCTTCGCCGTGGGCCCAAGAGACCCTGCCCACCGGACAGGGGACCTCGAGGATCATATCCACGCCGTGGCTGCGGGGGGCCATTGCTTCAGGGTCAGGGCTCAGGGGCGGGGTTGCGGTGTTGGTGGTACGTTTCCTCACTGTCGGTGTGGATGGTTCGGTGGCCTGATTGCCATTCCGTGAATACACCGGGCCCTTCTCGGGGATTTTCTTCTGACAGCGCTAGAAGGCAGGACACGGAGGGGCAGGGAACGAGAGGGGATTTTATATCTCTGCGATGTGCTGCGACACGGAACACGGGTCGTCGTGCTGCTTTCCCAGCTTCGATGATCTGAGACCGCGTTTCCAGGGATTCGGCAGAGCGACGACGTCACTCAGCCTCAACCATTTCGTCGATGGCTGTCAGGAACCGACAATAATAGCCGGGGTGCGCACGCATGGTGTGCTTGTGTTCTCCTCCATAACAGAATCGACGGCTTGGTCGGAGCGGAGAGTGTGGGATGGTTACCACCCGTGCTCTCAATCCACCAGGAGCGAAACTTGTTGATAGGCGCGCGATGAACCGTTGTGAGAGCCCCTCCGCCTTGCATCGGGTATACAGCTGCACATGCGGTTTGCCGCTAACCGCTTGGCCAGACAGAATCTTCTCCTTGTGTGCATGGATTGCTAGCGTCTAGCGACTCTCGCGCCGTTCCCCTCTGCCGTATGCTTTCTAGCGACTCTGCTCCAAGCCTCTCGATCGGTCCAGACCGGTACAGTCCGCTGGACGGCGACAGCTTGATGCATGTATGTGTCACGGGGAGCATGCATTAGCCAAATTAGAAATTTCCAATCTACTCGGCCGTGGGCCGTCGCTGTGCCAGCGGGAGCCGCGGCTTTTGGTCATCCGCTCTGTTTCTCTACGGATGTTGAGAGGGGAAGGACACGTAGGGTGTCAGGTTGGCTTTCAGGGACACTTACCTCTCCCCTCTTTCCTGTTTCGTCCCCCCTTTTTTTCTTCCCCCCATACCCGGAGACTTACTCCCTCCCACGCTTGTACTTCTTGCTCACCAAGCAAAAAAACGCGAGAGCACAGAGCCCCATCACCAGTTTCTCTCGCCGCAACCAGCTGAGGGGCATGAGTGGTGGAGGTCGGTGGTGTACCCGCGGCGTATGCCTGTTTGCCCGTTCTGTCCACTCGGCCGTCGCACCTGATCTACCCTGACATCTATCTGACCCGGCAATGCCCTCCGCACAGTTCTTCTGTTGCACCGATAGAAAAGAGCCGCACAGATCACGCTCCATCCTTACCTGCCCCAGATATGGATGGGCTTACGGGGTTGGAGCTGTGGTCTAATCACTTCTGTATACGCAAATTTGGGCCAATCCGATTAGCCCCAAGATCAGATGTTTTTCCATTCCATGGCTTCGTTGTGACGGCATCGGGGTTCTCTTCAAAGCCCACAATGCGTCAATAATGCACTTTCAGATCACCTAAGACAGACCTGTCATTCCGGTCCAGTACGCACTTTGGCACGTCAGTTCAGTGAGGTTGTGCGACCTGCTACCGAACAGCCACGACAGTCAAATTCATCATAATTCATCGTCATCCTGATCGATGAAACGGATCTACCACTCCCGACCCCTGAAGATCACATCGGTTCCGCCCCGCGGGTCAAACATATGATAAGAATGCTGCTTGAGACTCGCACCGGACCAAGAATAACCGCATCGTAGGATCCAGAGTCCCATAGTCCCATGCCTATCAACACTGTTTTAGGCTGATTCCAGTCTCTCTTGTGTGACTTAAACAGTCTTCAAGGTGCTTATGTCCCTCGCGGACGTATGCCGGAGCGCCGGAGCTTCAACGACGCGAACCCCCCCAACTACCACCAACCTTGGCAGAAGAATGACAAAACCATGGAGACTGTGAGTTTGAGAGGCAGTTCGCAGAAAGGACTCTACATAAACTATTCTCGTTTGTGCAATGGTTACAACCCCAAGGTGTGGACATGCACACCCCATCAGCCTCGCTTTTTGGCATCTCGCCCGCAGAATCGCAGCCTAAGCTCGTATCAGTCCAATGTACCGTGTCACTGGCATCATGATACACACACACGGTTTTGCTGCTACGTGGCAACGCATACTTTGCTCGGTTGCGGTTTCTGATATATACAGCGGCTTAGCCCGGCTTCAGACGGGCTCTCGGCTTCTGTTTAAGATGTCCAATCATTTTCTTTTAGCACTGAGTCTTTCGACTCAACTTGCCCAAAGTGAATTCTCCCTTACAACAAGGTTGGTCGAGAGGAATGGGGAACCGTGAGACAGGCCAAGTCACAGGTCACTTTAAGAATTCTAGAACCCATGGCCCAGGGTGAAAGACACAAGATGCCGCGGGACAAAATTCGATCCAGCACATAACTGAATGTGCGACTGGACTTTGTGTGGGTAGGGGGCATGTTGGGACTTCTGGTGCAGGGTACGCGATCAATCGCTTGAGGGTACGCAGTGGCGAGTTGCGAAATGCAAACCATGGGAAGCAAATTCATAATCTCAGACTGACTGTGGGCTGGTGTACGCTTTCTGCCTCGTATTATCCTGCCTTTTTGAAAATTTTGTTCGCGGCCATTGCAAATTTATGAAAGCAAACTTGTTCCCCTAGCAGCAAAAGAACTTGAAGAACGGACAAAAGTGATTGAGTTCAAGAAGAAGTTAAAATTAAAGGGGAATTACTACTTACGAAATCTCGCTCAAAAATTGCAACATTCGCATTTTGAGTTTGTAACAAGAATCAGGCAGAGTACCTAGTTATCCCACCAACACTGCAACCCACCTGCCTGCCAACATCACCCCCTATTTACCCTCTCCTCTTTTTCAAACCCCTCAGAGGAGTAGCAGCCCCAGGCTAGTCAGGCCCGTAGACAGTTTACCAACCACGTAATTCACTCATGGTCTGCACTGGAGTAGAACAGAAAAGTTGACCCGAAATACACCAAAGTCTGCCGGTCTCTTCGACGCCATCAACAGGTGCCGATTATATCATCGGCCGCAGTCTACTTGTAAAAGCAATGAGGCTCCAAGCAGCAATGACCACCCGCCGAGCATTGCATCCGAGTGCCGTCTGACCCACATCGGACACCCAACACCAACACGCCGACGTCGGTCGGGCATTCCTCCCAGTCCGATCAAAGGCACGGACTGTGACGGCCTCGTATTGGCGTGCACGATCGGCGGAGCAGCGGAAACGAACGGAGCGCCAAGCATCGGGGGATCGGCAAATCCTCCAGCCGGGATTCGGAACCCGGCACCAACAAGGCTGAAAGCAAACACTTCACTGGCACTGAGGCTGCAAGCCACCGACAGTGGTTTGGGGAGCCTAGATCTCTGTGCGTCAAGTAGACAGCATTTTTCGTATGTACTCCACCTCCCTGCCTTACATTTCTCTAGCCACGGAAGTTGGTTGGTGCACGTCGGCCAGTGATGGCTTCACGCTGCATTTTACACGGTATATTAACCAACCGCCGACAACCGACGTGTATCTGAGACCGGCTTGGGCACCACGGCAAACACACCGTTTCAACACCAGAGCCAACAACTGATCTCTCGACAAACCGTCCCAACAGTGATTTCAGTTTGTTTGTTTGTTTGTTGAAACATCGAACATACTGGCCCTCTTCGCCTGTGCCGTGTTTCAAGTACCAACGATATCTCACACAGTAGGATAAGCCGGCAATCTCAAAGAAAACAAATCATGACTTTTAGTCAAACATGTATAGTGGTATAAGCTTCAACTGACATCACGCTGCGCTTACTCCGACACACTCTAACACAACACCCTGCTGGTCTGGTCAAACAATTATACACCCTGACCTTGTACATATAAGCCGAGCCAGGCTCGGCGACGAAGGAAATGAAAATAGACAGAGCTACGAACCGTGACTGGTATGGAAGATATCAGGTGGGACTGCTGTTTGCCAAAGTAGAAAATTAAAAGATTAGGAAAATTACCTAGTGTCTCATAACGACCCGCCTCGGATGACCCGCATGGTACTGACTCGCGGGCTGGCATCATAATCCGGCTCATCAACCCTCCTCGGGACAAAGTCGTTCCCACGCCCCTGTCGTCTTCGCAGCTCGGCACTTGGCAGCCGCTGTGAGTCGGGACTAACCCAGTGTCGTGCCTTGAAGTCCTTCACCTCTTCCCTCAACACCGCCCAGCTCGTGGCACAAAAGATCACCCCGTTCCACAAGCCCTGCAGCGGGAGGACGATGGCGCTGGCGAGGTTGAGCCAATAGCTTGTACTTTTTGGGTGGGCAAACGAGTAGACGCGGTTGATGCTGCTGGGGGTCCAGGTGATGAGAATCGAAAGCGCAAACACGAACGACGTGCGGAGGTAGGCGAGCTTGATAGGATCGAGGTTGCGCAGCTTCCTGAGAAATCGATTCCACGGTCTTCTGGCTCTGGAAAAGGCTACCTTGCCCCGACCTGTGGTATTTTTGCCAGTTTGCGTGCAGGTGACACTCGAAACGCTCGCAAACGGGTTGCTGTTGGCTCTCGAGGCGGTAGGTCGCGGGAAGTCACGGTTCTCCGACGGAGACGGCCACGGGTGCAGGTTGTTGTTTGACGGAGTATGTAGCACGGCCGTCATGGACGGGGTTGGGGTCAAAGGTGGTGTCACCGTCCGGCTGTCTGATGACTCGGCGGTAATCTGAACCTCGGTGGTAACCGTCCCATACGAGCTTGGATGCCTAACCTGGCCCTGAGAAGTACCAAACAAAAAGCGTTAGCAAGATCAGTTCGATATGCGGCGCTCACGGTGTAGGACAGCAGTGAGTGACGTCGTCCGGTGTGACTTGTGGCGAACGGTGCGAGAGGAGAAAAGTGAAGAAGTCAAGGGGGGGCGGACGAAACAAACTCCCAACTGAAGCTTACCTTCTCTACCGAGTTCCTCTCATCGGAGTTCGCAACGCCCCTTGCCTGATTGCTCAACGTCAAATTGCGCAGCTGGTTGCGTTGATGAAAGACGCTGTAGCCGACGCAAATGTAGATGATATTAGACAGCATGATACACGTCCAGATTGGTAGGTAGTAGAGATAGATGCGAAGTTGGTTGAACTCGTCGCTGAACCAACACCACAACTAGACACATATCGTTAGAAAGTCCATGGACACGGCGGCAGCCGGACATTCAGGGGTTGGTTGGGCTCACCGTAGCATTGCCGTAGATGTGCCTCCCGCCTGGTTTATAGACTAAGCATATCACAGCTGGTATTCCTGGAATGCCAAAACAGACCAGGCAATACAGCCAGAGATAGTTGCGAAAAGAGTTTGGGTTGGCGGCGAAGAAGAAGACTAGAAAGACATTCACAGCCATGGCGAGGGACCACCACGGGTCTGATTGCATGAACCTAAACATTGTAAGTCAACCTTGGTCTGACAAGAGAGGGGCGGGAGAGTGGACGATGGGACGTATTCCCGCAGGACTTGGGGGGCCCTCACATCTCGAGGAGAAAACCTTGGAACTGACACACGGCAGACTGGTCTCCAGCCAGGATGCCGTCATAGCCGATGAGGCAAGCTATGCTCGCCCCCACATTGGCTATCGATGCGAAGAGGATGAAGGTGTTCGGAACGGTCCGAAGCCTCTTGAAGAGGGCAAAGGCGATGAAGATGAAACTGACACCAACCAGGCTGAGAGAAGCGCCAGCTCTCTCGACGTTCTGGATGATGTCGCGTTCTGTGCCGGTCAGATTCATATAGCCGCTGGAGCCAGGCTCGATGGTGAGAAGGTTTTTCATGGTGAAAGAGGGGAGGTGAGGACAGCGGCGAGAGACAGAAACAAAGATATATTAATTGGATGGTGCGATGGAATGCAATCTAACCACCCTTGGAATCAGCTTCGGGAAGCTGGATCGACGTGGCTTCCTGAGGGGAAGGAAGCGCGGAGTGGATGTTGCGGTGCCGCGACACTGGGCACTGGGTGGTTGCGGCGTGGGTGTGGGTGCGCAGGTGTCTCTGTTGTCGGGGCTGTTGCTGTTGCGGAGCTGTGGATTGGGCCATGAATGGCTGCGTTGGGGATGCTGGCCGTCTCCAAGGAGGACGCTGTCAAGCCCCAGGACCAATAAGGTAAGTAGCCAAAATCAGGGGGCCAGGAGGGGTGATGTTTGTCTCCGTGTCCGTGATTCTGAGGGCCGCCAAGAGGGAAACTCAGGGCCACGAGGCGGCAAAAGAATGAGGGAGGGGGGGGGAGACAGAGACAGGCCGCTGTATCTGGGGAAGCAAACCGGGGAGGCGAGACAGCTGAACGGCAGCCACACGGTGACGAATCCGAATCTGGCCACGAGGTTGAGGGTTTCGGGCAACCAAGAGACAAGACGGTTGAGCCTATGTGGCAGACAGACGGGTGACGATGCGCTAGCAGGTGCCGAGCCGGTGTGCCAACACGAATGGGAGCTGACAGCAACGCCTCTGGGCTTGCACTAGTCTTAAGACGCAGAACGAAGCTGCACGCCACCTGTTTGGTCGCGGAAGCAAACTTCACTGCCGCCCGTCGATATCGCGGGCAGTGAATTGGGCCTTGCCTCTATTTGACTGAAAATCGAAAAAACTCGCAGCGAGTGCCCGGAGTGCTTTTTCAAGTGACGTGGTCGACCAGGCCAATCTGGCGGCTGTGCGGTCTGGAGTCTGGCGAGCTGCGTTGCTTTGCACGACTGACAGCGCTGTGGTCGGCGGTCGGCTCCAAGTTGTTTGGCGGGCGCGGACTGCAAGGTGGCCGCTGTATGCCGCCGGTCTTGGCTGTTTTGTCTTGTCTGCCGCCGCCGCCGCTCCTGATGCTGCTTCTGCTGCTTCTGCTGCTTCTGCTGCTTCTGCTGCTTCTGCTGCTTCTGCTGCTTCTGCTGCTTCTGCTGCTTCTGCTGCTTCTGCTGCTTCTGCTGCTTCTGCTGCTTCTGCTGCTTCT
>Ga0247770_1001388_pt1 | contig 19044 bp, 23 predicted proteins | sample UWRJL136409B6_FD_179943 | JGI IMG/M metagenome (GOLD analysis project Ga0247770, IMG submission 179943) | Plant litter microbial communities from Arlington Agricultural Research Station in Wisconsin, United States - UWRJ-L136-409B-6 | ecosystem: Environmental > Terrestrial > Plant litter >... | reverse complement strand
TAGCGCTCCTCGGTCAGCCAGCATCATCCAAAATCCACCCGGCGCTAACATCCGCCTTGTCGACCCACAGTTTCTCAGCGGGGGCTCAACAAGCCGTCTCGCCCACTTGCTTCTGCCGCAACAGCCCACCCAACAAGCGGGCATCAGTCCACGCATCGCAGCCATTCCATCATCGTGCCGCCTACCGCGGCCATCTACATGTGGATTGCCTAGCGCGCAGAAGTGTGCAGGTGCTTTGCACTGCGTTAGCCAAACCAGCCCGGATCGATGGGATTTCCCTCTCCCGCGTGTCTGCTTGGGGCGGACTGAGAAAACAAGCATCCCACATCCAGGTCGGGTGTTCATTCACCAATCCAGGGAGGTACCTACCTAGTTTGTTCCGTGTCCGGCGAAGCGGTCGGTGGACTTGCAGCCGCACAAACCGTCGCTGCCTCGGAAGCACCTCCGTCGATCAATCATTTGATCTAGCAGACGAGGTTGTCGCGCCTCGCTCTGTCACGGCCTGACATCTCCCACTGTATCCTTCCGGCTTGAATGCCGCCGAACGCCTGCCATGCTACCTGACGAATCGGATTGCCCAGTAGCCAAAGCAGCCAGCCGACTGCTGTTGCCGTCTCAGGCCTCCACCCGAAAGCGATGGCGGTGGGCCATCTAAGTGGTCGGTGACCGCGTCTCCGGGAGGCGGTCTGCTAACCCGCCCGCTGCTGTGCGATGCCCTCAAGACTTTGTATGAGGGAAGAGCTGGCACTCCGCCGAGTCTGCTCAGACTTTAGGCAAACATTCTGTTCTCGCGGTGCGGCAGACTGCCGGCAGCTCTGGTCGAGTATTGTCACCCGCCCCCGAGTTCCAGTGAGCTGTGAGCCTCGCAGCACCGAGGTGAGCAATCTCCCCCCTTTTTCGGGTTTTGACGACAAAGGGACAGGCTAACGGTGCGCTGCCTTGACCAAGGGTCCACCCTTCCGTTAGGACTTCTCGGAGAAACGGTGGTGACGAAGTACGAACCCACTGAGCCGTCACCCTGCGCGGAACCCCTGCAACTGAGCATGGGTGCGTGGACTGGGGGATCTATCGGTCGGGAGGGACCAGCCCAGGCGTGGTGCCAAGACGTACTCCTTGCGCCCCTGTCCGCCAGGGTCGACGAGAAGACTACGGCACCGTCCACAACCTTGCTACGTACCGGAACCGACCTAGTGCACCCAAGCAGGATCATCTCGTCTTCTCTTGGGGGCAGAGTCGTAACTTTGTCACCGCTGTTTCGTTGTTTTTTCTTACAAGACAATTTTACGCCGGTTCTTCGGCGCCGCCAGTCCCCACAGTCAGATGGATGATCCGGTGACCACGGTTTCCAGCCCTCCTGGCCCCTGGTTGCTTTTCTGGGTCCCTTCTTGGTCGATTGCAGTGTAGTTATATACAATAACGACAATGCTCTCTTTTCCCACGCGCTCCCAGCCCTTCTCAGGATACCACTGCTCAACCTCCCTGTCCACTTTCTCACCTCATCCGTTTGCTTCCTCAACAAACAAGACTGAGGCCATATGCTCTTCATCCACACTCTTCGCCCCCCCTTTGCACAATACAGTATTTAGTCCAGCCTGTGTTCGAGATCCTTCCTACCCAGCCACGCCACTTGTATTTTTCCAATTGTATCCAGACAAAGGGCATCGTCGATATCACGGCCGCCCTCCCGCCCTCCAACTGAGGCCGGCCAGTTGTTTACAACGTCTTTTTTCTCGCTTAAAATAAAACGCTGCCTCACTCTTCGGCCCCATTGAGCTCAGACACCCTCGAGGCTCGCCATCCCGAAACCCATCTTCGAAACCAGCGATGGGGTGGATGCCGTTCCGGTCTAATAGGCCTCGGGCCCCAAGGGAAGACGATGGGCTACCATCCACAAAGACTCTCCCGCCATATCCAGGCAGACAACTGCTCATCCTCGGTAAGTTTCCAAGTGGCGGCGTAAGAGGACTCTGCTCCCTCTTGACAACTGGTTACCGTTTTCTCGACGAGTAGCTGAAAACTCCTAGCACTATGCCGCATCAGTGAACCCATCGCTTTCATGTCCATCTTTCCATATATCTACTATATGGTCAGGGACTTCAACATCACTGATGACAAAACAAAGATATCCTGCTATGCCGGCATGGTGACTTCGGCTTTTACGTTGGCCGAGTTCTCGACCAGTCTCTTCTGGGGAAGACTGAGCGACAAAATCGGCAGAAAGCCCGTCTTGCTCATGGGGCTCGGCGGGACCGGTCTCAGCGTTCTCATATTCGGATTCGCTCAAAGCCTCCCGGTTGCTCTCTTCGCGCGTGCTCTAGGCGGTTTTCTCAATGGGTACGTCTAGAAGCCTTTGGGGGTTGTATAAAGGCCCCGTACTAACCTTCTTTCAGCAACATGGCCGTTTTGCAGACAACTGTTGCCGAACTCGTCACTGTCAAGCAACATCAACGTGAGCAATGCTAAATTTCCTACTGGTGTGAGGCTGGACTAACAACTAGCAGCTCGTGCATATGCTGTTATGCCAATGGTTTGGTGTGTAGGGTATGTAACCGCGGCACGCCCAATCAGTCCGGTCTGCGCCGAAAGCTGACTGCATTACAGGTCTATCGTCGGGCCGATGATTGGAGGTGCACTCGCCAAGCCGGTCGAGAGCATGCCATCTATATTCCTGCCGGGTAGTCTTTTCGACAAGCTCCCGTACCTTCTACCGAATCTTTTCAGTGCAACATGCGTCTTCATTGGTCTCATCATCGGGATCTTGTTCCTAGAAGAGACACATGCGGAGAAGAAGCTGCGGCGAGACGGGGGCGTAGAATTTGGCAACTACCTGCTCTCTCGCATGACACTTGCCAAGAAATCGAAAGGGAAAGCCCCTGAGGAGCAACCTCTGCTTGGCGAGTCGGAGGAAGCATTGCCCGGATATCGTTCGGCCGATGCGTTTGACCCACCTGCAGAGTCATTGGACTTGGCCGTGCGGAACCGCCCCGATGTCGAGGATGGCGGAGAGGCCGGCCTACCAAAGATCGAGAAGCCAAGGGTGAAGACCTTCAACCGGACGACTGTTCTCATCATTATCACATTTGGTATCCTCGCCTTGTGAGTGTCTTACTGCTGGACCGCCAACTGCGTTCGCACTAACCGTGCTTATTAGCCACACTATGGTATTCGACTCGCTACTTCCGGTGTTTTTGAGTACAGACCGACCAGAGCACCGGCCACCGACTTCACTCCCATTCAGGTTTGCGGATGGTTTTGGATACGACACTAAGACGATCGGGTTTATCCTATCGGTCCAGGGCGTATATTCGATGACCTCGACATACTTCCTGTTCCCGCGGGTAGCGGAGAAGTTGGGACCGCTTGGGTTGTTCAAACTAATTTCGATTTCGTATCCGCTACTCTACATCGCCACACCGTATCTGGTTTTCCTCCCTGACACGCTTCGAATGGCGGGTATTTACGGGATTGTGGTTTGGAAGTGCACGCTGTCGACGCTCGCATATCCAAGCAACACGATCCTTCTGAGTAACTCGGCGCCGACGACAATGTCTCTCGGGACAATAAACGGGGTAGCAGCTTCGACAGCCAGTTTATCCCGTGCAGCCGGGCCTGCGATATCGGGATGGCTTTATGCCGTGGGCTTGGAGAATGGCTATTCGGGGCTCGTATGGTGGTCTACCGCCGTAGTCACGCTTGCGGGTCTTTGGCTCAGCTTTTACATCCAAGAACCTCGCGGCAGACTCGATGAGAAGGATCCTTCGGAGGTACCCGCTAAGCCGTCAGGGTCGAGAGACTCGACAGAAGCGAATTAGAAGTGAGGAGTTGCCGCTTCACCCCAGCAACCTGTGGGCGATGCGAAACGAAGAACGGTGTAGCATGAGCGATTTCATTCGCTGGATTTTACGGTGTTGTTTAGAGGATAATGATCACGACCTTATCGGGATAGACTAATTGGGCTTCCAGGCTTGGGATACAATACAGTTACAGGGCAAGCAAATATTTGGCGACACAGGCGAAATCTGGGTTTATGGGCAGCCGAGGGCATGAGCTGCGTTTCACTTTCGGCATTAATATCGCAAGAAGTGGGGGAATGACTGGGTACAATATGGCTTCATGCCAGCATTGCTGTTTTTGAGGTTGAGGGAACCAGGACGACGGCGTGAGCCGCGCCGATTCAGCGATGCAGTAGGATATCCATTTGGGCTTGCATTTCTCTTCTGGTTCTCTCCTTATGTAGGATGATGATCTTTCTTGGGACATTAGCATTATCCGGTGCTTGTGTTGTACCATTGGGTCTTTTTAATGCGAATTTTCTCTATTTCATGAAGCCAAGCCGCAGATACCACACACATCAAATCCGGTTTGTGTTATTGACATGAGGTCAGGAACTTACGGCCATTTTGCGACGATTGGATTGGGTGTTATCTGCCGTCGTTCACAAGGGCCCCAAGTCTCGGACTCCCCGAAGCTCAAGCAAGCTATCAAGGTTGGTTATTTGGCACATCAAAAACATTATTTACCTTTTGACCCGAGAATTGATCTGAACAGCCCTTGTGTTCAGCATGGAAAGTAAGTGAAGTGTGACAGAAAATGCACTTTACTTACCTAACTCGCACGAGTACGTATGACTTTCATATCCATCTCGGGTTCGCCGGAGGAGACAGGGTTAGGGTAGAGTCTGCCAGATAACCTCTGTGCGGACGCCAAATAACGCTTCCCGTTCATACCAACGCCAATCCTTGGACCAACGAGGTTGAGAGTGGGGGGGGGGTTCCAGTTACTCGATTGAAACGGCTTGGCTTGCGGCCCATGATTCGCTCATTAAGCAGTCCTTATCAGCACCTTTGGGGGTGGAAGCCTCCCGTCCCACGATATGGGAAAGACATCGAGGGAATAAATACCTTGTCGGGAAAGCAGTATTTTACACCGAGTGCTCCGCAATTGATGAGTTGCGCGTCTGTCTTCCTTGCGCCTGTGTATTTTTGCATCATCGCATCTTGGTACAGCCAGAGTTACGGACCCGCCAAACCGGCACGCCCCCCCAATCAGCTTTTTTCGGTACGACCAGGAATTGGGAAGGCTTCGAGGGGTTTGGTAGCGGGGGTTCGAGTATGGGGCCGGCGCATTTCGACCGCGACGAGGTAGAGTAGACGAGAGCCAACGCCAACTGCTCCGCGCCGTCCGACCGGACAAGCGGCTGCCGAGTTTACCTTCGGACGGATACCGCTGCCATTACTGCTGCCGTTGCGGATCTTACCTTCACCCACGCATCCCTATGATGCCGGCGCCGGCGCGCTCCCCGCCGCCCCCGGATGTCCACCCGCACAAGCGCGCGCGCCAGTCGTCACCGGGCCCTGATAAGGAATCACCAACGTCGCTGCCCTCGGCCACATCACCGACCGACGAGCACCTGCACGATGGCCTGGGTTCTGGAGGAGCATCCGGGGGCAAGGCCGGACAGAGCAGCGGGTTCCGGAACGTGAGCGCATGCAACCGCTGTCGGCTGCGCAAGAACCGGTGCGACCAAAAGCTGCCGAGCTGTGCTAGCTGTGAGAAGGCCGGGGTTGCCTGTGTTGGCTACGATCCGATCACCAAGAGAGAGATCCCACGAAGGTAGGGAGAAGTTGGCCGAGGTTGTCTCCTTTGAGGACTGACGGGGCTTGGGGATGTGGAAGAGTTGTGCTGACAGTCAACTCAACAGCTACATATTCTATCTTGAAACTAGGGTGGAGCAGCTCGAGGCGCTCTTATCGTCGAGCAATGTCGCCTTCCCTGCTGCCGAGAACCTCGAGTATTGTTCCAAGCGAGGCAATGGATCGACGGCGGTGCGGTCGCCTACAGAAGCCGGCAACTCATCCATCTCGGATACGACGGAGGTCACCAGTAGCGCCAAGGCCGATGGAAATGGGGACGACACAAGCAGGCTGCAGAAGCTCGTTACCAAGTCTGGCTTCTCAGGGATTCCCGGCGCCGCGAACCCCCGCCACCTCGGGGCAGCCTCCGGCGTTTCCTTTGCGCGCGTCGTATTTGCCGCGGTACAGTCGTCGGTGTCGGATCAGCGCTCAATCTCGGAGAAAGGCGGCATCCGGCCGTACAAAGCGATAGCCGGCAATGGGCCAGCCGCGGCTGGTGCCGGGACTTCCATGCGTGACTCTTTTTTTGGACTGCATACTAAGCCGACGATACACCCGGCTCCCTTCCCCGAGCGGTCAGTTGGCAAGAAGCTGATGACGCTATATTTCGAATATGCAAACCCGCAGATTCCGGTGCTACACAGGGGCGAATTTATGGAGGTTTTTGATCGTGCCTATGCCGAAGACGGCCGCGTACGGGGTCCCCGGGAGCTGTACATGCTGAATATGGTGTTTGCGATAGGTGGTGCCATTATTTTGGGCGAAGGCGGCAAGAGCGATGATATGGCGACTCATGGGTTGAAGCAGGCCCAACCAGAGGAGTACCATGCGAGTGCAATCGTGCACCTCGAGTCATGTCTTGGGAGCGGTGGTGGGCTGGAGGAGCTTCAGGCCGTCTTATTACTGGCGAACTTTGCGCTCCTGAGACCGGTCCCTCCTGGTCTTTGGTAAGTAATTCCCTGTCGGAGCGGTTAATGGAAGAGCTTTGGGCCGGTAATTTGCTGACGCACCTATTAGGTACATTATTGGTGTCGCGGTAAGGCTGGCGGTAGACCTTGGTCTGCACTATGAGGATGGCAAGGACGTCGAATCCGGCCTTGGAGCTGCAGCACCGCAGCAAAGCGAGACGCTGGCTCGCGAGAGAGGCAGACGAGAATGGGTGCGAGATCTGAGGCGGCGGCTATGGTGGTGCACCTATTCATTTGACCGTCTGGTGAGCGTGTGCGTGGGGCGGCCCTTTGGGATATCTGACCAAGTTATCACGACCGAGTTTCCCTCCCTTCTAGAGGACCGGTTCATCGGCCAGAATGGCCTACAGGAGCCCCCTTCGTCTGAGATGCTCAGGCCCACGTACAAACTCGTTGCTCACCATTACTTCCGGCTGCGTCTCCTCCAGTCGGAGATCCTTCAGGTCCTGCAGTTCCAACAGACACAGACGGCCCGATCCGGCGGACTCAACCAAAGGAATCCTTTTATGCACACTTCGCTTCCCTCACCATTTCTGTCCAGGTTTGACTCGTTTCGTTCGTGGCGAATCGACATCGACAAGCGTCTTTATGAGTGGAAGAACTCGGCGCCAACGAAACAAGATACTGGGGTGGCCTTCTCGACGGAATTTTTCGATCTTAATTACTGGCAAGCTGTCATTATGTTATATCGACAGAGTCTGAGCGTCCCTGCCATGTTCGAAGGCGAGTATCACACAGCGAAGGAGGTTGACAGCCCATCCATGTATAACATGGAACTTCGCGAAGACGAGGATCGGGTGTATCTGAAAGTCGCCGAGGCCGGCCAGAAGATTCTGCGTCTTTACCGACAGCTGCACCTCATAGGCTTGGTGAACTATACGTACCTCGCTACGCATCATTTGTTTATGGCTGGGATATCGTATCTCTACGCGATCTGGCATTCCCCCATCGTGAGAAGTCGATTGGTAAGCAAGAGGTTTCTTTCCTGGCGAAAATCTAGAAACCAAAGTTTACTGACAGATTCCCCCCTGACAGACGATGGATGAGGTGGACTTTACAGTCCTCGCCGCCACATCGGTTTTCACTGACTTAATGGAGAAGTGTCCACCAGCCGAGGCTTGCCGCGATGCCTTCGACCGAACCGTCAAGGCTACGGTTAAGATGGCCAACTCGACTGGCGGTTTCGGTCAAACACTTAACTCCAAGAATTCCCGGGGAAGCATGGATCGCCAACAACCCCAACGCCACCAAGACCACCGGATAGACTGGTCGAGTTCTCGCGCGGACAGCGCCTCCCAGCAATCGTCAACCGGGAAACGCCAACACCAACACCGGGGGTCCATCGATCAGCTCGCCGCCGCTGCGGCGGCAGCCTCGGATCTAGGCTCTGTCTCAGACGCCTACTCCAACAGCGCCTCGTCCATCTCACAGCTGTCTGCATTCGCCAAACAACAACAACAAACGCAGTTCCGTTTTAAAAATGAGCCCTCAGAAAGCGGCAGCGGCTTTTCAATGATGAGAAACCTGCCTTTACCGCCGCGGAGCAACGCGAGTACCGGCTCAGGGGTAGAGAATAGCAACCTTAACACTATTGGCAGCCAGGCGGGGACGCCGGATGCTATTGACCCCTCGTTGATGGGATCGCCCGTGGTGGGACAAATGAGCTCGCCGACTGTGGGAATGGCGCCACCGTCTTTCCCACAGCAGCCCGATACGGTGTTCGGGTTCGGTGACATGCAAGGGATAGACTTTTTGCAAGGCCTGGAGGGTAGCACTGGGGCGGCTCTGGATGGAGGAGGGCCGGATTTCGGGGTCGGCGATCAAATGGATCTGGGGTTCGGGCTGGGTTGGGAAGGGCTGCATCATGACTTCAGCGAAGGGCAGCAAGTAGACCTGTTTGACGGATTCTTCTTTGGCGGACAGCAGGGGAATGGCGGGTCGGGCATGGGTGGAGGGTTATGAGCTGCTTGCTAGTCGCTCCTTACGCATTTACGCCAGCGATGATGGGCGGGACCTAGGAGAAAAGGGGGAGGGCTTCTGGGGTCAGAAAGGATCTACTTTAAATATTGTATAAAAATTGCCGCTCTTTGGGTGGCTGGAATGGGTAGGGGATGAGGATGTGGACGACGATCACGCCCATGACTCTGGTATGGAAAAATATCGCGATACATCATGAATGGGTGGACATGGGGGCAGGAATGGAAATGCTTGGTTTACCTGTCTTTGATGTGTTTATGGGTAACATTTCTATTTCTGGGCCAACCAACCGATACCCTTGAATATCAGCGCGTTCCCAAAATTCCGTTCTTTGGTTGATGTGAGGGTACGATACCCGTCACACGGTCTCAGTGGGCGGCGAATGGCAAAGTTGAGAAGGATCTCCACGCGCTAAAAGGCGAGTCTGACAAGAAAATTTCTGTTGGGAGATATCGATCTTCAATTAGCCCGTATAGCTTGCTTGGAAACGGGATTCCCATCTTCGTCGAACTCGGCCCACTGGAAAAACGAGCAAGATGCCTTGCCCGGCACGTTTCCCGCATGGCATATCCAAAAATAGCGACCCCAGTTTTCTCTCTTCTTTTGCACAACCCTCAGCACGCATGGTATATCACAGCTGCATTTTGGTGTGTGCCTTGGGTGAAATTCCTCCCGATAGTCGCGATACGTGATGTTTATGCGTTTGTTACCTGCAATCGGGTGCGGGTCGATTGCTGTGGCAGGCGAGATGCTGTGCTTCCATTCTTCCTGCATCTCAGCATGCATGATGAGGAGAGAATTGTGGGGAAGATGAATGGCAAGTTGACCTTCGGCATCGGGGTTGCAACTGTCGGCTGGGTTGCTGCCCTCCGTGTCTTTGGGCAGAACTCGCCTCACGCGAAACTCCCTTGTAACACCAAGAGAGAGAGAGCCGATAACGGCGCGTGGGCCGAGATAGGTGAGTTGGTCAGAATGCCACCCAACGCTTTCCTGCGGGCCGTTGTAGCAGTTGACAAATGCTGCGTTGGGCGACCATGGTTCAGGCGACTGATACTTGAGCTTTTCCCCACCATGATGGGTACGAATGCGCTCTGCTATCTCTCGGTTGACGGCGTCTCGGACACGCTCCTTTACTTTGTCCAGTTGCGGAGTAATCTTGCGCACATCCTATAGTAGATTAGCTTCCGGGGGGCTGAAGACCGTGAAGAAGGGGTGAAGCCTACCGTCAGCCTCGCCCCATTGTATACATATTCGTGCATCTGTTGATCGAGCTCATCATATGTTCCGACATAGAAGCTAGAGGTATGGGGACTGGATACGACGTTGTCAAACAGCTTGAAGGTGATCTTCTCGAAAGTATTGGACTCCTGCAAAAGCTCCAACAACAGGCTGTTTGCGTCCTCTGCGGGCAAAAAGTTATGTATGATGGTGCAAGGGGTATGTTCGCTGATGTCTTGCGGATCAAACAAGTGCAATGTTGCGCCCTTCCTTGACAAGAGTTTAGGCTTCTTGCTGGGGCCGGATTCCTGAGCAGCTGAGGCAGGAGCAATAGCGTAAGAGCGGAGCGATGTCTGGGCGACTACGCCGGACTTCTTGGGCGGTTTAGATTGCCGGAGGCAAAGTGATGTTGCCTTTACGGAGCCGTCATGGGCCAGGAGGACATCAAGAAGGATTTCTTGATCGAAAGCTGGATGAAGCGACGAAAGGATAGCCAGCTTGACATCTGTGGGTTCCTCGCTTTCACCTTCGTCAAGTTGCGCCTCAGGGCTGGATTTCCTTTTTTTCCGAGTCACAAACGCATCCATTTTTCAGCCGTGTAAAAGCACATGCCGCAGTAGATCCCGAGTTCCAGAGAAGCATTGCAAAGAAAGAGCGCTGCAGTAGGGAGATGATGGGGCTGGATTAGACTGAGGTTGCTTGAGGCGGAAACGCGTCAATGTCGTCGAAAGGGCGACGCACGGAACGTTGTGGGGTAAGACACCACGCTATCACATGACCCAATTCGTCGCCTGAGATCAGCGACGCGGGCAAAGCGGTTGACAAAAAAACAGGGCCACACAAACTGGCCTGTGCGGTACCTCGCTAACAGTGTCCCTAACAATTCTCATCAAAAACGGGTAGATTCTATGATAGTGTGGGTGGAGCAAGTGTTAGCAGGGAACGGTCAGATGACCGGCTGGTAGTACAGAAAGATACCTCTGTTATGCCTGCAACTACTATGGTAGCCTGTGTACTGCACAGGTAATGTGACCCTGTTTTTTTGTCAACCGCTTGCCAGGCTATCATGGACAGTGCGCCACCAGCCCCTTCCTTTGGAGCTTGTGGGGCGGTTTGAGCACCGCCACAGCACAGTGTTTGGGACCCAGAAGCCAAGACCCAAGATTTATCCGCGCCTCAACTTCGACGCGACAAGATATCCTGCCCGTAACCACAACCAACTTCCACTCTACCACTCCGTGAGCCAACATCGCCGAAAAGGTTGCAGGAGCATAGCCGTCGGAAAGGGCTCACAGGTACGTGCAAGCAAAGCAACAAAATCCGTTGAAACTTGTCGGGCGCAAGAAATTCATCATGTCATACCCGGGTCCTCCAGGTCTATCCAAGAACACATCGTCGCACCCGTCACTGCCCCCTCGCCCACCTCCGCCGAAGCTCCAGGGAGGATTCAAACCTGCCTTCTCACAAGTCAATTCGACCCCAGCTACACACTCTCCCACGGGCTACCCGGCGACGACAGCCACTCCATCCTACTCGAGCGTCCCGGGCTATGGCCCTGCCAGTGCACCCGGCGGCTACGGTGCGCCTCCAACTTCATATGGCGCAAACCCTCAGCCTTCCCCCATAGGAGGTGGTGGTTCATACAACTACCCACAACAGCAAAGCTATGCGCAGCAACCCAGCTACTATGGCGCCGCCGCCAATAATAGCTATTCCACCCCTCCGCAAATCCGCAACCCCTTTCCGCTCCCCGGCACCGCCCAGGGTCAGGGCCCCGATTTTGACCCGGAGATGGCAGCGCAGATCGCCCAGTGGCAGAGCGCATACATGCCGAAGGATCCCTCGGACGCGACAGCTAAGGGACCTAGCGTCAGCGGTCGTACAGGCCCCACCGGCTCATCCGCAGCTGGGCACGCAGCTGGCACCGTAACGGCTGCTGATGGAGCGGATCACAATGCCGGCTCCACCGGCGAGGACAAGAAGAAGACGGTCTACCGCGAAGGCGGCGGCAAGAAGTGGCAGGACGACACGCTCCTGGAGTGGGACCCCGCCCATTTGCGGCTTTTCGTCGGAAATCTAGCGGGCGAGACGACGGACGAGTCGTTGCTTAAAGCCTTCTCCCGGTGGAAGAGTGTGCAAAAAGCAAAGGTGGTGCGTGACAAGCGGACGACAAAGAGCAAGGGATTCGGGTTCGTTAGCTTCAGCGACCCCGAAGATTTTTTCCAGGCGGCCAAGGAGATGAACGGAAAGTACATCCAGAGCCACCCGGTCGTCGTACACAAGGCCAAGACCGAAGTCAAGCCGGCTGTACTCAAGGATGAACGCAAGGGTGGAAAGCACAACAAGAAGGGCGGTAAAGGGAAGAAGAGCGGTAGCGGGGCGGGTCATCAGGAAGACAACTCCTACGAGCCTCACCTCGGACCGGTGGGTGGCGGTGGCGTAACGAAGCCGGGACAGAAGACACGAGGCGGTCTGAAACTGCTTGGTTGAGAGTTGCTTATTCACCATCGATATCTCAGCATGCCGGCTTACCGAACTGGAGTTGGCTGGAATCGCCTCTCTCCACCAACCTCCGTGAGCTTTGCAAATATTTATTGGGGGTTAGTGGACCGGGAGGCTGTGATGCATATAGGCAGCGCAGATGATGTGCATCATGATGAGAGGCTTCCTCAGCGGTGGAAAGAAGGGATACGCTCGCCACATGGTGCAAGGTGTTTGTTTGTCTTTAATCAAGAATCAATAATAACCTTCACCGCCCAAATGCTATCTGATGCAATGCATAATCCCAATGTAAGTAGAAAATCCCCGTATCCAAAAAGCCACCGCTTGATTCTGAAATGGTAGAATACGCCCCCGATCTACTTGCTGAAAATGTATATAGTGTACACAACGCTGGGTATCACAGTGTGTTTGTGTTGAGATATAATACCTTTCATCACCTCCTCACTGCCCTCTTCCCCTGTCAACTGATCCAGGTGACGCGGCTCTGTCATCCGCCGAGAAGAGTACACCATCGGTTCCAGCGGCGTTTGTCCGCAAGAGACCCATATCCTCTGCGTCATCGTCGCCTTCTACATCACTATTGTCCCCGCTGCCACTGCCGGAAAAGCTTTCAGGGGCCACGGCCTGGACGTGCAAGCGGTGAACATCTGTCTGAGCCTCGCGGCGCATATTGGTGATCTTAATGTAGTTATACGCCCCGATGGCGATGAGGGTGATGACGAGGCCGACAATGTTGATGGGTGTCATCCTGTCGCCGAAGACGAGGGCGGCAGCCGAGATGGTGACGGCCTCCTTGAAGATGCCGGCGATGGAAAGGGTGACAACCGACGTGCGTTTGAGCAGAGCAAATTCGGAAGCCGTCATCAGGAAGGCGATGGTGCCAGGGAAAAGGAGTAAGAGTGGTGTCATCAAGGCACCGCGTTCTTCGGCCATGGCGCCGAGGCCGGCGATGAGACCGGGGAATCCCTCGACTGGGATGGCGATAGAGAAGAGGATGACGAACATGATAGGGGCGAGAAAGAAGATGCTGGAAAACGGGTTCGACGTCGCAGGGTTGCGAAGCAACAGGATCTGTGTCAGGGCCCATCGGAAGCCGGAGAAGAAGGCGGCCGAGATCACCAAAACGAAGCCGCCGAGGTGAAACTCAACTTCGCCAGCGACCATCATCACCACGCCGAAAGTCATAGTAGCGATGATAGCTACCAGTTTCCACGTGGGCGACTCAAGACGGAAGGCAAAGGCGAAAAGGAGCACGAATGCAAGGGAGGATGACTTGCACATGGCTATTGTCTGTTAGCGTGGTCCTGTGGAATAGATAGTTGTTGAACAACTCACTGTAAAATGTGAGGGTAATGAACTGCAAGGAGGTGTTTCCAAGTCCAATATCTAAACCCGTGGCAATGCCACACGGGCCGATCCTCGTCAGATAGAACATCTTGGTCATGAGCGGTCTCTCGGTCTCGTGCCTCGACTGCCCTAAATCTGACTTGTAGCCATTGTGTGGGCGGAGCGAGGGGAACAGGAACAGCACCAGAGATGCCAAAGTAAATTGCACCAGCATGTGCATAGATGTGGTGAACAAGGGAAACGGGAAGTTGAGTTTCGATTTGTCAAACATCCATTTGTTGTACTGGGAAGCCACGGTGGTTAGCAAGTCATCCAAGATAATTTGAGGCGACGGAGACTCCTTACAAGTGAAATACTGAGGGAGAAGATGTACCAGAGACCGATCAGAGTAACGTTTATCAGCAACCTTCTGAAAACACTGCGGTCGGCCTCCTTTCTCTCTTCTGCAGTAATTGTGTCCGGAGCTATCCTCTGATCAAGGTGTGTGTTGCGGGCTCTCCTTCGCTTCTTCCTCCGCTTGTCTTTCCCCGTCAACCCGGCCTCCTCGTCATCGTGAAGATCTTCGTCCGACACACTGCTTGAGTCTGCGCCTTCCCCCTCAATGGCGACCATCTCGCTGTCTTCGTCGTATTTCCTTGTTTGTTCCTCGCCGGTCCCCTGTTTCCGAAGAGGCGACGATGCTGGTCGGGGTGATCGCCTCCTGCTACTGCCCGAGGCCTGAACCGGATCAAGGCTGCTTTGTCGTTGGCGACGGCCTTCAGGGTCCACGGGCTCCATTTCAAACAACTCGTTATCGGCGTCCAAGCGTGTGTCTATGTCTGTCGTTGCTGTTCCTGCTGCATACACCAGGGAATCTGACCTGTCAGCGGTCCTGGTCGCGTGTCCTGAAGAAGACTCCAATGCGGACGGTGTCTCGGAGTCGGGCTGCAGCGGATTCGCAATTGAATTGACCTGGGATGCGGACGTTGGTTTGGGAAGAGACATTGTTTAGGTGGAGACACCGCGAGTTGGATCGCGCGGCGCCATCATTGTCCAACTGCCAAAAGCCACCAAGACGATTCTGTCCTGGGCGATGCTAAGCCGTACCATCGACAACTTTGTGGAGATGGTCGAGCGCAAAGACGCGGCTGATTGGACTTTCAGGGGTCCCCCATCAACGGGGCTGCCTTGGCGGCGAATACCAGTGGTCCCGCCAGCGGCAGCCCGGTTGAGAAGCCGGGGTGCTTCAGGTGCCCTCGCCTTCCATCCATCCACTTTGTTTCTCGATCAGAATGGAATCCGAATGTGAAGTTCATTAGCTGATGGACAGCAGCTACATCTGTAAACCCCCCAAAAATGCTTTCCAATTCCTATTAGCGTTTCTTAACCAAAAGTTAGGTATACACATCGGACGGAGTACGTGAGTACCTAATATCGAAATGAGTGCCCCAGGACGTTAGGTAATGCCCAGCAGTGCCCAGGTGAAGGGAGCGTCCTGCGGCACCTGAATTCAACCAAAGTGAAACCGCTGCAAAGAGGACCATGCGTTCGTTTCTCTCGTTCGACGTAGGATTGTCCAGTTTCACGACATGCATCTGAAGAAAGAATATCTAACTTGACGTACCCATCGATACCGAGGAACGAAGGCTCGGGCCAAATAAAAGGGTCTCTTATCTCCGTGCGAAAATGTGTTCTTGGAATCCTCACACAGTCTTGTTCTGGACGGTAAGGCCTTGGCTTGTCACATCACAGGCCTTTTTAGCATGCAGGAAGACCTTCTCAGTATTGATGTAGGTGTTTTCAGAATAGGAGATGGCCTGCAATAACGACAGCTATAGGCGGTCCTTACTGTAACAAATATTTTTCGCACTAGCTAGGTACCAAAGGGGAGCCTTTCTTTTAGCCCGAGGCTTCGTACCTTGCTTCCACATCCGATATAGGTATCAACTCAAGGGGGGAGGTGAACGCTATCTGGATGTCAGCCGAGGGGCATCCCATGGTTTCTCCCACTCTTTGCAGACATCGCATACCTTCGCATGCTGAATGAGGTGCCTCGTAGAACACTTTCAAGGGTTCCCAAGAGAGAGAGAAAAGTCATACCGAGCTGGGCGCATCCGCCATTCCCGGCCCATCAATAAACTACCTAACTTTACCTGAGGTACCTGAGGTGTCTCGCAAGCAAAAGCTGCAACTGTGCACCGACGACCTACCATACTCGGTCAAGACTTGTTGCCATACATGTGCAGCGCCCGAACCACTGTCCACATCATCCTCACATTAAGACCTCGAGGCCATGCTGGTGCCCGAGTCGTAACCCGTGCGGAGGACCATTCAATGACTTGCCGCGCGAAGCAAAGCGGCCGTTTCTTTTTGCAGTAGCCTGTAGTTACAGGGAGATGGTTGCTGACTCAGGGGACGTCTCCTGCATCGAATGAGTGCTGCATCCCGCCCCTCGATCCGTCGAGACCCTTCTTTACAGCTCCTGTCAATCTCTTTGATCGGGCAAAGGCTGCAGCTGGGACGGTCGGCGCCATGGATCATCCTCATTCGTCCTGCAAGTGCGGGGAGACCTCGAGTCTTTTATTTACAAATAACAGCCTCCCAGGCTTCGAGGTTTGCGGTTTTTTTCTTTTAGCTATCGTCCTAGGTGCTAAGCATTCACTCTGATGTCTGTTGTCGTCATCGTCCAGCACCTTGCTTCCTTCCCCGCTAGCTCTCCACTTGGGTATTGTTGCTGCTACAACATACCTTACCTCCCTCGCAACTTGCCTCACTCACCTCATCTGCACTCCCGAGAATTCGCTCAGATATCATCTTCACCCAGTCCAAGTACACTTGGTTCTGAAATTTTACAATTGGGAGGAAATGGCGGCGCATGGGTCAGCACACGCGCCGGATGGTCAAATGAGTGAGTACCCGCCTGCTGTAAACGGAGATAAATGGAGAATGTGCGCTGATATGCACCGTAGGAAGGACGGGCGGAGATTATCTCCCCATCGAGAACTATGGCTTGATTGGCAACATGAGAACCTGTGCCCTCGTGGGCATGGATGGCAGTGTTGACTTTATGTGCTGGTGAGCCCGTGCCTCTAAGCTTGAACCATGGGGCATTTCAACAGAAATGCGCTGACTAGTCATCCCAGGCCTGAGTTTGATTCTCCCTCGGTCTTCTGCCGGCTGCTAGACAAAGACAAAGGAGGCTACTTCAGCATCCATCCCGCTGAACATTTATCTTGCACGACCAAGCAACAGTATTTGCCGTCATCCAATATTCTGCAGACACGCTACATTCATGAAGATGGTGTCGTCGATCTCGTGGACTTCTTCCCCCGGCCCAAGAATTCAAAGGTCATATTCCGGGGCCCCAAGCAGAGTGCATACCGTGAGACGACAACCCAACTCAACGAGTTGAAAAAATGGTAAGCCCCTTTTAGTTGTCATGTTTGATGTTGAGAAGTGACGCTGATGCGTGAAGCATAGGCTCGTTCGCCGTGTCGAGTGCATCAGGGGCCGGCTTCAGCTCGAGGTTGAAGTGTTTCCTGCGTTCGAATATGCAACTGAGCCCCACACAACAACTGTGCTGGAAGAGAATCACAGCTGCTCGCATTCGTCGCAGAGCAAGACTGTTACGTTTCACTCAAAGACAGTTAAGTTGCAACTTGACGTTAATATTGACAATGGCGACGACGATGATGCGAAAACACCCCCAACCGTCTCATTCAAGAAGGTCATGCGGCCTGGTATGCTTGGTGAGGGCGTAGTTGCCATCATCGACGTATCCGAAGGACAGGGTGTGTCGTTTGTTCTCCGTAACGATTCCCCAAACCACCTCACGCCAGTCATAACAAATGCTGTTCTTGACATGCAACAGCACGACACCCAGTCTTTTTGGTACAACTGGATCTCCAAGAGCAAGTACAAGGGCCGGTGGCGCGAAGTCATATCGCGCAGTCTCATGATCCTGAAGTTGATGACCTATGAACCCACTGGTGCCATCATCGCGGCCCCGACATTCTCCATCCCGGAAGACATTGGCGGTGTCCGGAACTGGGACTATCGGTTCTCTTGGGTCCGCGACTCCAGCTTCACCATCTACATCCTTCTCCGACTTGGGTTCACCGAAGAAGCAGATGCCTACATGGACTTTATCAGCGAGCGCTTTCTCACATCTCGCGTGGCCGATGGCGGCCTGCCCATCATGTTCACCATCCGGGGTGAGACAGACATTCCCGAGAAAGAGCTGACTCACCTGGATGGTTACAAGGGAAGCCGACCAGTCCGGATAGGTAACGGCGCTGCCTTCCACCAACAGTTTGACATTTACGGGGTAAAATAGATGCACCTGATACTCTGGGCAAAGTACCAGTGCTAACAACATCATCCAACAGGAACTGATGGACGCCATATACCTCTAGTACGTGCAAATCGGAGTGGTTTTTCTCCCCTTTCTGTCCATTTCATGTTGTCTCAGGGGTCAAGAGGGACTTTCTGCTCCCGAGACACAGAGAAATTTCCTATAATGGAGAATATAAGCTGATATTTTCCATAGCAACAAATACGGCAAGCCGATCCACTGGGATCTCTGGTGCACTGTGCGGAAGATGCTCGACTATGTACTCACAATCAAGGACGATCCGGATATGTACGACTGACTAACCCCTATGTGCTGAGCCGAAGATGGTTGAAAAATGCTGACACAAGCACAGGTCCATATGGGAGGTACGGAATCACAAACAGAACTTCGTCTATAGCAAGATTATGCTCTGGGTCGCCTTTGATCGAGGCCTACGCCTATCCGAGAAGCGTAACTTCCCCTGCCCGAACCGAGCCAAGTGGCTCGAGGCGCGCGACTCCCTGTACGAGGAGATCATGGAGAAGGGATACAACAAGGACATGAAGTGTTTTGTACAGAGCTACGAAAACAACACAATGCTGGACTCGTCCATTCTCATCGCGCCACTCGTTTTCTTCATCGCCCCCAACGATCCGCGCTTCCTCAACACTGTAAGTGCCCATCTGATCTTTTCCGGCTGTGTTCTCGGGCTCTCAAGCACCTGAGACGTCATGCCACCGCTTGGTCGGAAAACACCAATTGATGTTTGTTACAGATGGACCGCATCATGCTGCCACCTGACAAGGGCGGCTTAACTAGCACCGGGCTGGTCTATCGCTACGATACGGAGCTATCTGAGGATGGTAAGCCACCTCGCCTTCCCTCCTTCGGGAAATCGACACAGCTTGCTAACAGAAACGTAGGCGTTGGCGGTCGCGAGGGCGCCTTCAGCATGTGCACCTTCTGGTTGGTAGAGGCCATGACACGTGCTAGTGTCTACGAGCCGAAATACCTAGTTAGGGCGATCAACTTGTGTATGTCAAATCACCGTCTTTAAACACCCATTTTGGTCCTTTTTTTTTTTTTT
>Ga0247770_1001387_pt1 | contig 19051 bp, 10 predicted proteins | sample UWRJL136409B6_FD_179943 | JGI IMG/M metagenome (GOLD analysis project Ga0247770, IMG submission 179943) | Plant litter microbial communities from Arlington Agricultural Research Station in Wisconsin, United States - UWRJ-L136-409B-6 | ecosystem: Environmental > Terrestrial > Plant litter >... | reverse complement strand
CTCGAGTCCGGCGAGGAACCCATAGCGCTCATCAAGCCTCGCACACAAAGTTCCGTACCGATTTCTCCGATCCCAAGATGCGACGACCGAGTTCAAGATTTGGGAAGCGTTAGTGCCAATATCCCTCGATTGACTGCTCAGGCAAAGCCCTGGGATTCTGCAACCAAAAAAACTAACTGTTTTTGTTCCATAGCGCCCGCGCGACCTCAGCTGCGCCGCTCTACTTCAAACCGTTCGCTAAGCCAGAGACTGGCACACACTACACAGACGGCGGCATCCATCACAACTGCCCGGCGTGGGTCGCCCACCACGAACGCCAGGTCATCTGGGACGATGCAAGCAGCCGCCACCCGGACCTCGTCCTATCCCTCGGGACCGGTCTCTGCGGGCAGGCCCTCACCCAGCAAGCCAGCGCGGATGCCGAGATGTGGAATACCGAAAGGCTTCACCAGAAGAGAGCCACCTTCGGTCTCGCCTTTATGTGGCGGGCGGTGTACGGCATCATCGAAAGCCAGCTCAACTGCGAGAAGGCGTGGCGCGAATACTGCGCGGCGACGATGCGGATGACGGACGAAATCCACACGGCACCAGAGGCGCGGCGGCGCCACATCCGTATCAACGTTCAGCTCGAGGGGGCCCGCCCCGGCCTAGACCAGCTCAACGAGATCCAGGCCCTGGAGAAGCAGGCCTTCTACAGCGCCAAACACAACCCCGACATCCGGGAGACGGCGCACCGGCTCGTTGCCAGCTCGTTCTACTTTGAGAAGCACGATGACGGCGACTTCCGCCAGGACCACCACGGCACGCACCGCTGCTGCTGCGGCACCATCTGCTGCCGCTTCGAGAAAGGCAGCGGGGACCTCAAGGGTCTCGGCCGCACGCTCCGTAGGCTCGTCCAGGGCGACTTTGCTCCCTTCTTCTTTGTCCAGGAGAACTACGGCAGCGCGCACGAGACGCAGCAGGAGATCCCGCTGACAAGCGCCGTGCTGGCGCGCATGTGCGACCGCGGCGAGTTCGATCTGCAGACGACGCTCTGCGTCCGCTCGCCGGCCGGCCGGCCGGGCAGCGTCGCGCGAATCTCGCTCTGCCTTCAGGAGGACGACTACCAGCACGGGCCCGGGGCTGGCGCCGGCGCCGGGAGCGTTTCGGAGCGCTTCTTCTCCATCAGTGGGTTCCCGCGCGAGCTCTTTGTCCAGGAGGACCCGAACGCCCGCCACGCCTCGCCCGAGGCGGCAACCCGGGACAAGGGACCGATGACGGCCGGTGCGGCGGCCAGCAGAAGCAGCAGCAGGGGCAGGTCGCCTCCGGGCCATCTACCTGGCGAGGGACACGCAGAGCGGCAGCCAAGCACCCGCGGCGCCAACAGGCGGGCGAGCTCAAGGGACCACGAGAGCCCCGGCTCCATGCTTCACAACATCTTCCGCAACTCAGAGCTCATAATGAACCTGGGGCTGCGCGGCAGGCGGAGCAACGGCAACTTGAGCGGCGGCATGACGGCGTTGCCGACGGAGGCGCCGCCGTTGCTACCGCGTCATTCGTACCTGCAGTCGCAGATCGGGAGAGTGAGGTCGCCGTCAGGGCACGCGGAGCGCAGAAGAAGGAGCCATAGTGTGAGCCCGCTGCGAATCAGCAACCCGATTCCTTTCCAGGAGACGGTCCACGGCACCGAGTGGCATTCGACTCAGGTCGAGGCCGGCAGGGGAGAGTGGCTGGAGGAGGACACGTTTGTCCGTTCCAGTGAGGTTCAGGCCGACGAAATAATGCCGCATGTGGGAGATGGCAACTTCTTTTGAGCCATCACGGCCTACCTAATAATTTATGGGGAAATATCGGTTAATAATAGGTGGATGATGAAGCTCACACTGGTTGGGAAAAAATACAAATGGCTCTCCGGGCACCACGAGAATAGGGATTAGGTCTTATATAAGGTAGTTACAACCTTGCCGTGCAGGCAATTCGTGAGTTTGGGTACCTCAGTCTAGACGATGATTCAGACGATGAGTGGGTCGCGGACTCATCGCCGGAGATTGAGGGAGATCTAGAGAGCGCCTTACTGCCTAAAATCGGCCCTGAGAGATCAATTCCAGCCATCACAATCAGTACCCTATGGCGGCCAAATCCCAGATCGGAACGGCACAAGTACTTCGCAAGTACGAAGTCAGAGCGCCCCCGCGACCCCGAAACAATCGAACGACGCAATGCAATACGGCTCGAAGTTTGGGACATGGGGCTTACTCACAAAGACAGCAAACGAAGAGTAGGACGGCTTTGATTTTAAAGAGAAGGAACGTAGCTACCCAAAATGTAAAATTTTGACCGGGATATTCTGCTGATAAGGTGTCTGAACTCTCGCTTGAGCGGGCCGGGGGGTTTTCGTTTCGACTGAGGTACGAGGGATCACGTGACTATTAGCATGGGAGGTCCTCGATTTTGGAGTGATATAACAACTATTCTCACTTGCTAGAGTATAGGACGTTCCGTGTTTTTTAATGCAATGGTAATGTGCGACAGTTACCACAGCGCCTCAAGTCAGTACTTCCAAAGCGGCCACTCTCTGGAGAGGGCTAAAGTATCTTAAGGTACTAATATTAAACCACGCCTGCGTCTCCTAACAATATTAGTCTAGCAAGAAAGCGCTGGGAGGCCCTTGAAAATTATTAAGCAGCTATTTCTACACTAATCATTTTAGTTTATAGTCTGGTTTTCTTTTATAACAGCTTACCATCCTTATAAGGCCTTAAGGGCCTTACCCCACAAGCTAATCCACTAATCAGAACTCCTAGCAGTTAGCCCCACTTGTACTTTAGCACGCGCCACATTTTTATTAGGTACAAGTAACTTTTTTCTCACTCCTTAGCTTTTAAAGATAAGTGAATTAATAAGACATGTGTATAAATTAATAGATTAAGTAAGCTAGCGTTATAAAATAATTAGAAAAAAACTATCTCTTGGCTCTTTTTTAGATTATACTTTAATGCGATTAATTAATTACTTTTTTAAAGGCTACTTTATTAATTAACTTAAGTTTTATTTCTATTTCATAATTAAAATTTATTATTAGTAAAATAGCTAGTAAGTGTTAAACTATACGCAGTTATAAGGCCTTATAAGTCCTTTAAGCTTCCAGCTTAAAGGGTTATAAGCAGTATAAGGACCACTACGTTAGTGTGTACCCTTTAATGTCATTTAGGTAATCCTCTTATAAGCTGGAGGCTTATAGAGCCCTACAGGCTTACTAGGCCTGTAGGCTATAGCCTTTATAAGCTATAGGCTCTATTGGATTAGGTCACTATAGGCCTTTATTCTAAGCCACTGGCTAGAGCATTGCAGATTACAGCGCTCCTGCGTACCCTGCACTTGTGGCTTGCGTAGTCTATAATGGGTTGCGACCTGTCAGAAAGAAGGGGGTTCTGGCCAGAGGCCAGAACTGTCAGAAAGAAGAGTCTGGAAACCACCAGAACAATAGATTTGTAACCATTGCCACAGACACGCAATTGTAGCCGCGCGGCTTTGCCACACGGCTTGCCACTATTCACAGCTATAAGGAAGGTTCTCTGGCTGAGCCAGAAAGCCGAACAAGGCACAGAATGACGAGCTACAACCCCTTCAATTTCACAGAATCCAGAGTGCAGCGCTTCTGACACGACCCCACCAGGTTGGTTGCATGGTGGTAGCGCTAGTTCACAATGGGTAGTTACAGGTGTCCTGTGACATTTCCTCTCTCCTCCCCATTAACTCCTAACTCACCTAGATCTACTTTTACAATTCTGTATTTGGCTGGGAAGCAATGCCAGAGACCGAAGCGCCGCGTCTTTTCTGTCACATGTGGTTTCATCCCAAGTCACTCCTGGTGAAAATTTCGTGGAGTTCTTAGACAAGTCAGCATTTCCACGGCTGAGCCACCCCAAAAACTACCGTGGTTTGCAACACCACCCTTCGAGTGCCTACCCCGCGCGCGCGCAGCGCACTACGCACGTGGCGGTTCCGTAGAGCCAATCTGGGGGAGCCAACCCCACTGCAAAAGCAAGCCAAACTGTTAAATCACGCCGTGAAGCCAATCGCTCTGGTCGATGGCTATGCCTAGGCGCGTTGTTCTGGAATCGGTCCAATGGGGTGGGGAACACCCTGGCATACGATCTCTAATGTGTATTATATCTATTGCTTCCACCCTGAAGTTCCGCCGTCCTTATTTCTTCTTATCCACACAAACACCAACCGACATCATGGCCTCCCCTGTTGTCAGAATTGCCCTCTGGGACCAAGTCGTGAAGCACATCCTCAACCCGGACGAGAACAAGCCACCCGCTCATGTGGTGTGTCCGATCTGTCTTGAGGCCCAGCTTGACATCCTTGGCCTCGACTCCCCCCAGGTCGACAAGCTCCACGCCGAGGCCGGTGTCGCCCTTTTCTGTGGCCACATGCTCTGCGCGCCGTGCTGGGAATCGCATCGCAAGCGGTTTGAGCTCCTCTCTGAGGACGAAGATGAAGACGAAGACAAATGCGAAGACGAATGCATCGATTGTCCCGTCTGCGGCATGCTCCTGGAGATGAGCGTGTGCGAATGCCAATGCAAGGCTGCTCCTCTCCCCGGTAACAACGACACACCGATCCTCTGCAACATCGAGGATATCCTTAGGGACGCGGTGCCGCCCACGGTGCCCGAGGCGGGCATCGAGAATGTCAGGCCCGACATCTGCTCGCCCTGCCGGCAGCACGGCCTCGCTCGACTTGTCCCCTACCTGGACGCCCTGATCAACAATCCTCAAAACCCCCCGCACATTGCTGCGCAGTTGTTTGACCCCGTCCGTGGATGGGCAGTGAACCAAGACCACTTCCACGAGGTGCTTCATGCTCTCAAGGCGGCCCTGGTCGACTCACCCAAGTCCCCGTGGAACGAGTGTGCCTCTTACCGTGCAGGTGAGCATGTGGGGCATACGATCAGTCTTGACGTCCCTCGATTCGTCGATGGTGGGGACCGTTTTATCATCGAGGTTACTCGTCGTGGCGTGGTTTGCGTCGAGCCCGTCATCGCTGTACGATAGGATCATGGTAAACGAGATTGCGAGGTTGTAGCTTGGAGGGACGGGAGAAAACTTACCCCTTTGCCAAACAGACCCTGGAGATTGGATGGGGTAGGTAAATACCTACCTACTTAAGGAGAAGATAGATGTAAAAAACAGAAATAGTAATATTAAATTACTGCAACTTATAGTCCCAGTTCGCTTATGTGAAAATGTTATGATGCCGGCCGTGATTGCGTCCCAACAGCCTTCGTGTACCAGATTTGCACCGTTTCGAATTTGACATCCGTGCCTCCATCTATTCTAGACTATTGTAGAAAGCAACAGTAACGAACAGTTAGGTGTCTGCTTTAATGTCTATCATCCTCTCGCAGGTAGGCGAAATACACAGTGCACGTTAATAGTCCACGTTTAGTGTACAATCTTTTTACCAGTGTTGAGCAGTCCTCAAAGTGGGAAACTCAGCCCTGTTTTCTGTACAACGACATTGCTCCAATCGCCATTCGTATCAGCGGTACTCCTCACCCCTACTTGAATGTTTGAAAGCGCAAGCTGCCCTTTGTTGCAAGAGCTCACGAAACTCCCTTTGTCAAAAACTCGACATCCGCAAAATGGCATCCCCACCCTCTACCGCGCTCAAGGCTATTGAGGACTACGTCGTGTGGCACCATATCAAGCAACGCATTCTTGACCAAACACCGGAGATGAAAAACAGAACCCTGCGAATTGTGTGCGTTGCTTGCCACGACACGCAGCTTGACATCCTCGGCATCGACCGAGAGGCAGCCGTGGACATTTTGCACGCAGTTTATGCGTCGCGTGAGCGGAGCGCGACTTCATGCGCCGGTGACGGTTGTGGTTCAGATTGGGGAGGTTCCTCCACGTCTGGTGCGGGATGGGTGTCTGGGGTCTGGGGGAGTGTAAGGTCCTTTGATGGATGGGTTCTGATTTGGGGGGGGAGGGGAATGATAACGTATTTTATAAGCGAGCCGTAAATATAAGCGAGCCGTAATTTTTCTACCCCCCCACCACAACTATCTTCAATTACACAACCACAACATTAGGAAATGACAATAACTGAATTAGAAACAGATGAACCAGACGATTCTGCAACCTCCTTGCACGTGCGTGCATTATGGCCAGGCTTGCCGCACACACCACAGCACCGAATCTTCGTACGAGAACCCCCTACACCACCACCACTTTAGCGTGTTTCCTGAAGTAACTGCTCACACACAGCCTTTTAATCTAGTAGATCCTGTGCCTCTTGTACTGTAAGAGACCCTCTAAGCCGTATACGTGTTTTTTTAGCCCTCTGTCGCTTATTAAGCTCCTTATTAGCCTTTCGTAATGCTGAGACCTCTATACGCAACAGAGCCACCTCATACATTATAGCTATCGTACCTTTGGTAAGCTGGTCCACAGCAGCTAATATAAGTGTTAAAGAGCTGCCTTAGTGATTAGATATCTGGCCTTTAATAAGGTCTTTCTGTAAGGTAGCTTCTTAAGCATTATGTAGTGTCTAAGGTAGCTAAGGTAATAATGGTTATGTTAATTAAGGAGTTAAAGTTCGAAGCTGAATAGTTATCTTAGAAATAACCCTGTCTGGATCATACGGTATAAGGCTAGCTCCAGTAAATATTCCTTAAATGTTTTCGTTAATAAAAGCTGTAAAAAAAGCCTCTTTAAATACATAAAGGAAATCCACCTTAGTAATATATGTGATATATATCTACATTAACTCCTTAATTTAATTACTGTAAGCTTTCTTTAATGGCTTAAAATAACTAACATCTAGTAGCTAGATTAGATATAAGGAATATAAAGGTATATAGAGTGTAATAATAGAATGCTCCTTACAGTAAGCCTTAAAATCGTCAAAGTGGTGGCTTTCGTGGCCGTTAAGGATTAAAAGCCGGTATTTCCCCTTTATACAAGATACTGTATAAAGATTAAAGTGCTAGATAAAATCTAACCCTTTTACATTTATAGTTTAGCCGTTATCAGTTACTTTAATATACTAAGTTATTAAAAGGCCACATTAATACTAGCCCTCTTAATGGTATTTCCCTTTTAAAAGAATAAATGGTGGGATAACCCAGCTTTAAGTATTTACTGCTTAGATAACTGTAACCTACTTACGATTATTAGGTTGGACTTTTTTAGCCTTCCTATAACCATTAGAGGTAGTAACAACCATCCTAGTAGTAATTATACCCATTAGGAAGCCAGTCTTATCAAAGTTATACATATCGTTATTAAAGATACCGTATTTAACCTTAATGTTATACATAAGTGTAAACCACTTACAAATAACCTCTAGATCTTCACATTTAACCCCTTAATAGTTATATTTATACGAAAAACGTATTTAAAGCTCTAGTTAGCGTTTAATAAAGTTATAAGCTTAGAGCTTACCAACAGGGGGCGCGTTACGTTCACGTAGGAGTTAGTTAACTATATCTTCCACAAAACGAAGCCAAGGAGGGAATATACGTGTACATAGTTCAATTATATATTAAACAATCGTATTCTCCTCTAAATCCGTAAGCTTTCGTGAATTAGCTGGAATATCGCGTCGTGCAGGCTAACCGGCACGTCGGTCGCAGAGGGTATTATAAGGAACAGAATAGTCCTTTGCTGCAGTAGAAAGGCGGTATTTTAGGTCTTTTCTAAGAGCCTCAAGGGCTAGGATCAACCGCGCTTCGTTTGAAGGCGGTGCCATATTTTGTGGTGGAGGAAAAGGTTGCAAAAGGTAGAGGGGTGCGTCACGGGGAAAAATTACGGCTCGCTTATATTTACGGCTCGCTTATATTTACGGCTCGCTTATATTTACGGCTCGCTTATATTTACGGCTCGCTTATATTTACGGCTCGCTTATAAAATACGTTAGTGATGTAGGTATAATGGAAAATAGTACCGAGACAGGAAATTCCCTTCAAGAAATCAAAAACAATGTGCGTGACAGTGATGTCTGATTTGGAAAGTAAGGTATGTATGCCAACATAGGTATTTAAGTAACTAGAATTTTGAGTTCCTTGTTTCCCAGCGTCGTTGGCTGGTGAGCTCTGACTCGACGATCTTCTTTCAATGCATTGGTGAGACCGTTTTTCACACCGTGAGGTCTACCTCTTGCCAGCCTTCGACAACGTGGGACATAGATTGGAGGAGTTTCTTCGGGTGTCTCGTACCTTCTCGGCTGAGCAGGTTCTTGAACCAACAATCTGCAGCGGCCGGTTGGGTGGATGAGACTGTAATAGAGACTCGGAATAATACAGAGAAAATCAAAACACATCAACTTGACCTGATTGTGAATAAACGCCACTACGGTCCCATCGCAACTGGCATCCCCAACTCCACCCTTCTCGCCACAACCTTCTCTCTCCACGGGACAAACTCGGCATCCCACCTACGCTTGCACGGACACCCCGAACCATGATCTCCCCCCCACGGCGGCACCTGCCACAGATCTCCCGCAGCCAGACCGACGGTTTTCGGCACCCCCGCCAAGCGACACTCGATCTCGCCAATACTCTCATAAATGACCTGCCCCCACTCAAATACCTCCATGATCATCCACTTCATGAGGTCCACCTCGGCCATAACAAACCCCATCAGCATGGCCGCAGCCCGCACGCCCGGCCTGCCCATCTCCTCGTTCGTGATCTGGGTATTCCAAAGATACCAATGGAAGAAATCCACCAGGCCCGGATCAACCTCATCGTAAATTCGCGATGGCTCATACAGCGCCAGGGGAAGGATGTCTTCCTCTTCTTCGGCGGGCAGGAAGTCCATCACCACCCGTCCGACAGTGATGGGCTGGCCGCAGGGCCCGCGCTCCAGGATGGTGGCCAGAAGGTGGTAGAACACGAACATGAGCCGGTTGTCGCCTGTGCTGCCCATGATGAGCTCGTCGTCGCGGTTGTAGCTCGGCGCGGTGCGCATGTCGTCCGGGCAGTTGAAAATGCGGAATTGGACGTGTAGCTCGGGGATGTGCAACGCGCGAGCCGGGACGGACAGCCAGGTCGGGTGGAGGGTCATGTCCTTGAGGTAGACGACGTCGAGGGAGTAGGTGAGGGCTCGGGTGAAGGCTTTGGTGGAGAGGAGGTCGAGGGTCTCGTTGTGGAGTTGGTGGTTGGTGAGGAGGAAGGGGAGCGCCGGGTTGGGGGTGGGATTGGCGTCGAAGTAGACGCGGAGGGCTTCACGGTCGTAGCTCTCAGCGCCCTCTTTGGGTTCGGGTTCGATTTTGCGGCGCTCTTGCGATTTGAAGACGGATGGGTCGCGAGGGGCCTCGCGGGAGCTGTCGAGGATGGCGAGCCGGATGATTTCTGACCGAATCTCGTAGGGAAGGTCGAGGAACGACGCGCTGTTCGCCATTGCGAGAGATTGTGCGGAGTTTTCGGGCGGTAGTTAGAGGGAGAAGGAACGAATCGAACTCATTTTCTCGCGAAGCCCGGATTGTAAATCGTTGGCTGCTGAAGTTAGGCTCAGAAGCTAGAAAAGTCTAAATTCGACGACTACCACTCTTGCGAACTGTAACAATTTCACCAAATCTTGTCCATTTTTCTACATAAAGCATTTTGGCAGCCTTTTCCTTTTCCTACAAGCCATTGACTTGATCCCTTGCACTTGCCAGAAAACTGTCCAAAGCTGCTCCCTGCCCGCCAAAGACTAACTTTCCCCTTTGATCTAACTCCGAAACACCAAAATGCCATGGCGACTCTGGGTCGGCCGTGACATACTCGGACTTTGGCTGTCATTCGATTGCGCCTACTGCGAACTTGAAGACGAGTATGGGGATGGAGAACTTGGGGGCGAGGATGGGGATGAGGGGCGTGGTGAAGGTCACAGCCTCTTGGTGCCAAGCCTTGTCGGAACTGACGGACAGGTAGTCCGTTGGCGTTGGATTCTTGTCGAGGAGATCGCTATCCGCCTTGGCCTACTCCACCTTGGTCTATTCGCCCCTTATCAACTTGCGGTACGATATCCTTATGAATTCGCCATCGAACGAGTAGACTGAATCGGAATTCATTGGCCCTTGGCTACCTACTTGAGCAGCGCGGGCACTGAGTGCGCGCAAAGAAAGGGGCGTAATCCTTGCCTGCAATGGTATCCGAGTCTTCACCATTCTCAGCAAAGCGACTTCATTCTCGAACAGTTTATGTGCCTTACGAAAACCGGCTTTTCGGTTTTCCTGGCCCAAACTACAATGCAAGGCACAACCCCCCAGCGGCGTTGTCGGCAGGATTCGCTCGCCATAGTGGCACTCGGTTCCAGTCAATGCAGCACATCAATTTCAAGCGGGGCCGACCTTCATAGAGCCCACCGATGTCCTCTAGTTTTATAGGAAACACCTAGGACCTAGATAGAAACTAGTTATTCAGCAAGGAAAAAATAAAATTTGACATAGAAAAACCCGGCTCTGCATTCAGATTGTGCTTTCATTACAGCTATCTTGACGGTGAGAATCGGGGAACGGAGCACGGGCGTCGGGGCCATGGACCCCCGGCGCGGAATACGATCGGGCCACAATTGCCCCGCCGAAGTCCTGCAGGGGGGGCTGAATCAGAGCCCTCCCGGCGATAACACCGTAAACCCCGACGGCAATCTCCAAAATCTGTTTCACCTCAGCATAAAGTCGCACCACAGCCACGCCGACACTCACTTACATTCAACACCACGTCTCACACTAGCGGCAACACTCGCCCATCAAACTCACAGACACAAAGCCGATTTTACCCCAAATCACAATGCATCTCATCCTCACAGGGGCCACTGGCCTCGTCGGCAGCAGCGTCCTCGACGCCATGATCAAAAACCAAGGTATCACCAAAATATCCATCCTCAGCCGCCGACCCGTCCCGATGGCCGAGGACGCCAAGGACCCGCGCATCAACGTCATCATCCACAAGGACTTCAACACCTACGACGACGAGCTCCTCGAGAAGCTCAAAGACGCCACCGGCTGCGTCTGGGCGCTGGGCATCAGCCAAGCCGAGGTGTCCAAGGAGTACGTCTCTTCCTTCTACCCTTGCATTTTTTAACCTCTCACTACCCTCCTCCCCTCTCCATAGATAGAAACTAACCCCCTCTCAGAGAGTACATCAAAATAACCAAAACCTTCACCCTCTCCGCCGCCCGCGCCTTCCAAACCCTCCGTTCCCGCTCCTCCCCCCCTTCCACCGCCCCCTTCAACTTCGTCTTCGTCTCCGGCCTTGGCGCCTCCACCACTCCGGGATTCTTTACCCCCATATTCAGCCGCGTCAAAGGCGAGACGGAGCTGCTCCTCGCCGAGATGCGCAAGGCAGACCCTCTCTTCCGTGCAACCAGCGTGCGTCCCGGGTTCGTGGACTGGTTTGATCATGAGGCGGTGAAGCGGTATATACCGCCGAGGGGGGTGATGAAGGGGGCTATGGAGGGAACGTTTTGGGGGTTGACGAGGGCGGGGTATAAGAGCGTTTGGAGCCCGACGGAGCCGTTGGGGAGGTTTTTGGCGGAGGTTGCGATGGGTGGGTTTGAAGGGCGGTTGGGAGGGAAGGGGGTCGGGAGGCTGGAGGGGGGGATGGAGGTGCTGGAGAATGGGGCGTTTAGGAGGTTGGCGGGTTTGGATAAGTGAGGTCAGTGAGGAAGCTAGGGGCTAGAGGATTTTGGTGGTTTTGGGAGAGAATGGCGGTGTCTGGTGTGGTGATAGACGAGATTATACCCTTATTTTTTTATGATTCCATCGTGATACGACTTGCGTGCTGTTCGGTCTCAAAAGAATATGGCGCAAACTTTTCTCCCCCAGTTTCGCCTGCTGGAAATGAATTCGCAGGTTCCGATGATCTGGGCATGCGGATGGCAAAAAGACGGGACTCGGACGATGTGTGTCGTGTCTGCGTTGTTGCCGTGAGGCAAATTGGGATCTCACGTCGCCTCCCGTTGGCACTGTGGAAGCAAAGGTGATTTTGGGCCAGACAGGACTGTAGTTGGTCAGGCTGAAGCGGGTCGGGTCCGACGAGCCTGAATGAGAACAGGGCGGAGACTGTAATTCAAGACTGAGGCCCCACGCGGTGCTCCAGGGCAGCAGTGTTTGTTTTTTCTTGGTGAAACCGAGTGAGGGCGCGATTCGACGGGTCATTCACTGGCAGGCAGGGAGCGTTGTCGATGGGTTGAGCACAGTTAGTGGCTTCCTGATCGAGTCAGGCAGATAGATGGGTGATGCTGAACGATAGCTCTTGCCGAGTAAATCAGAAATTTGCTGTCAAGCGGCCCGTCCAACGTTCCACAGCGATTATCGATAACGGCCCTCTAACCAGGCTTTTGATCTGCCCGCACAGTCCGACCTAGAAGAATGGACAGCAGTACTGTGGGCACGATCGTAGTCCAGGCGGCAGAGGTGAATGCCATCCGAACCTCAAAGTGAAGAATTTTCACTGTGGTTTTGAGAAGCAGCGACGACCTGGCCAAACATTTAATCGCTGCTGCACCCGCTGTCACATTTCTCCTCCTTCCACATCACCACCTTAGCCGCCCACGTTGATCTCGCCCATCACGGCAGTTGTTCCTCTTCTGCCTTCCGCGATTTCTTCACATCCCCACCCAGGCTCGCTGATCATGCATCCCTTCTCGCTCTCATTTCTCGTTTTCTTCCTCTTCGGTAGCCATGGCGCCGTCGCTGAAACCCTCGCTCATCGGCCCTGCGGCCAGCCAGCGTCGGGGAAAGCCTACTACAAAGTCTCTGCGTCGGCAAACATGGACCACTCCCTCGTAAAGAAGACGGCATCGTTCGTTCTGGCGACGGTTGGCAGCAATGGCTTCAAGCCCTCGGTGAAAGCCCTGGCGGACAATCTGTCGTGGATTGTCGAAGCCGACGACACCCAAGCTGCCCAGCTGAGAAACCACATCGGCATCAGTCGGCTCACGCGAATCGACCTGTCCGCCACCTCCGCGGCTGCAGAGCAAGAAGATATGCAAGAGTGGATCGTCTGGCCTGCCGATAACGGGAACAGTGCGGTCCTCACGCAAACCGCAGAGTTCCTAAGACATTTGACAGGCAACGAGCCGTTCCCGCACCATAACTTCGAAGGAACAATCTTCCAGTCCTGGACGGTGAACATGACGGACTCGCAGAGCGTCGAGGCCTCGGCCAACGCTGGTATCCTTAGTATAGGCATCAACTACCGTCTTACGATGGACATGGTTGTGCCCCCGACCTCTTCGCAACCGGGGCCTAGGGCAAAGCGAGACATCACCTTTGCAACTCAGATGCATGCTCCCACAGAGTTGGCTTCCGTGAGCCAACCGAGGTACGTAGCCGACCCCCGTATGAAAGAGAGGGTGTGTACTGACAATGGCCTTTCGATAGTTCTGTCCCAGACGCCGCCAAGATTGAGAACTACGTCTATGAGAGTCATAATGGCGCAGGAAGTTGGATTTACCACATTGAATCGGGCGTTGCCTTCCGTAACCTCACAGCGGTAAGACACCCGCCAAGGAGACCAAATGCACGGCTAACTGTTGGGCAGGAGTTTCTCAATGTCGCTAACACCCATATCTTGACCGAGAGTGCCAGGCTGAAAGGCCTCAGACCGGACGTTGACAATGGACTTGGAGGCGAGCCCTGGGAAAGTTTTCACAGCACCTGCATGGCCAGCAAGGCAGTCCTACGGCGTTGCCAAGCGAGCTACTCTTGTTGCCGTCGTGATGGCAGACAACTCGATGGAGGAGTTGCTCGACGCCATCGGACAGATTGTTGCGGACCTTCGGTCACGCCCCGACCGTCGAAAGCGAAGTGTCGTTACCATGTCCATGCACGGGCAAGACTTTATCCCCGGCGATTATACGGCGGCGGAACTTTACCAAGCAATCGGTCAGCTCATGGGCCTTGACGTTCCGATGGTGGTACCCGCAGGGAACGGCGCCGACAAGGGCCATCCCAACGTTGACCACGTACCAGCTGCATTTGCTGAGGAGTCATACCCCCTGATCGTAGCCGGGTTGGTCAACGCTAGCGGCGACATCTCACAATTCTCCCAGACAGGGCCGGAGGTAACTCTCTATGCCGTGGGCGAGGGTGTCCAATGTATCATGAACTCCAATCCTGTTCAGCCACCCAACCGAACTACCGGCACGTCTACCTGCGCGCCCATGATCGCAGGCGAGATAGCAAACTTGCTGTCCTATGACACCGTACCTTTCAACATCAGCGACGGCGCACTCGTCAAGAACTTGCCGGACTACCTCGTCAGTGACGCCGCAAGCTGGGAACACAAGCTAGGCGCTCGCATGCTCTGGAACGGCGTTACCCAAGCCAACATTCCCCCGAAATAAGAACACGCTTCCGGTAGCCAACCACGTGCCGCTCTTCCGGCCTCTGGCAACGAAAAGGTTTGCTGGGGCCTATCGAACAGTATATACGCCGGACGTGGCTCGCTGAGCGACTTGATTGTCAACCACTTTTGCCCTACCTTCGTGCGTCAGGGCGCTCTGGATCCCGACTCTGACTCCATCTTTCGTCAATACAACTCAGATACAATGGAGTCTGGCCCTGAAAATTATGTTCCGGTCAGGCAAGTTTAGTCCCGTAAGCGGGACTGACTGCGTGAACTATATGCTGGGCGTAATCGTCGACGGTTATGATGGAAATGATCCGACGGGAAATCCTGCCAACTACAAGGGGGGCGGCTATTATGTCGATGGTGCCGCGGACATTGTGTACTACGTCTTTCCCCAAAAGACCCGCCCGCCCGCAAGGGATGGGGTGACGGGGGGTTGTCGCAGCTACGCAATTGACACATCGACAAACCGCTTTGAGATTTGGGGCCACGGGTTCGAAACCAATGACTGGGGTGTATGGGTGAAGCTCTTCACCCAGCAATGCAAGATGGACACCTGGAGCTTCAACTGTGGCCTGGGGGGTGATAGCAGAGAGTGGACAGCCTTCTCCGAGACTACCTGGAGCTACCAGGAGAAGTGCGTTTCTGAGGGCTTAACAAATGTTCCAGGCGTACCGCCGGGTATCAAGTGTGTCACTCACGAGGGAGTAGGTGCTCCTTATAGTCCAGGGGATATCACTCCCCGTGCCACCCACTACCAAAAGGTATGCAACAATGTGTATACCGACAAGTACGTTAGTCGCGACGCCCTGTACGATGCGGTGGTGAACGAATTTTGCCCAACGTCTGCCGGACCAGGGGATTTGGACCTCTTGCCAAACAACACCTATTCCATCACGCGGCGATACTATGAGAACACCCTAGACGACGTGGTCGTGTCCATCCACTTCTCAGCAGTGACCTGGATCTACATCCCACAGGACGAGTGCGAGCGCTATTTCCTCGAAATTATTGATGGATGTGACGGGAACGATCCTGACAACAACCCAGCCAACTACAAGGGAGGCGGCTACTACACGAATACCGACTCCCTGGGCACAGATCGCACATTCCAGATCCAGCCGCTAGCGTTCCGGCAACCAGCAAGTGATGGCTTTTGGGGCAAATGTGACTGCGAAGAAACTAAAGACAAATCCGGCGAGGATGTTAATGTGATTACACTGACAGGTCACGGGTTCCAAAGCAATGACTTTGGCGGAGAGCTGTATGGGCATTTGATCATTGATAACTGCAGTGTGGGAGACTGGTCTTTCAGCTATGGTCTCGGTACTGCCCCTGACATGAGGGAATGGACGACGCGATTCAGCACCTATGCCCACCGCCGCCTTTGCGTCCAAGGGGCCATGAAAAAATTTGAAGGGTCGCCGCAGAATATCGTCTGCATTGGGTGCGCGCACTAACTGAGCTTGGAGCTGGTGAAAGAAGACGGGAGGCTCAAGTGGGGGCGATCGGAATGGAGTCTGTGGCAGAGAACATTGGCAGGAGTGGAAGTGTCTTGATCTCGACCAGCTAATAGCATGCTAACGGCTGAAATTTGGACGATATGTTCATTACCGAGTTCGGTCATCTTGAGGACATGCAGATAGACATTGGTATTAAACATCTTGTCCCACAACCTTTTTGATGACCAGCGATTCCCATGAATGCGTCATTCACAAGTACAGACTGTGCCCACCCCCTTCTCATATCCCAACTGGCGAAAAGGCTGTGTCGGAAGTAAAGTCATGAGCGGAGATCCGGCTCCGATATCGTGCTCGGTGGGTGTGTGACATTGCTGGACGTCATTGGTCATTCACATCAGCCAGCAAACTCGGCACCTGGACAGGGCGAGCCGGGAAAGGGAGAATGGACTCACGGGCCATAAAAGAACTGAGCGCCAGTTCCAAGCACATCGTTGAGTGTAGACGTGTCTTTGCCATTGTTCGTCGCGGTACGAGTCACGCCAGAGCTCCATGAAGAGAGGCTACTGGAGGGGCTGGGCAGATGTGGCGACGATGTTCCGTAGCCCTTGTTCGCACTAGCATTGCGGTCATCGGGAGTGCTTCTGGCGGAGGGTCAGATGGAAAAGAAGAATGCATGGTAGCTTCGCATCCACCAAAAAGAGTGGTGATACCTACCTACGCCCTGTTCTTCGAAGGCAGGGGTAATGCTCGGAAGGGGGGGTATAGGGCGTGGGAGAGGGATGTATGGAACATGGGAGTGGAAAGGTGCACCTCCAGAAGGCGATAAGGGGACGGCAGGTTGCGGAAGTAGGGACCAGATGGTTATAGGACAAAGAAGAAGAGACACCTAAGGTGAGAGAGCAGTCGGAAGGAGGGGCGGGATGGACAGAAAAAGGGGACATAAGAATAAGGGAGCGTGCTCCAAGGAGCGAGTGAGATCACCTACTGGAGAGGCATGGTCAAGATTGATGTGCGGCGCGTTAAAGACAGACACGCCATGAAACCTGAAGCGAATGCGTATTGGGAGGGTAGACGAAGACTGAGAGGGGCGAGGAGCCAAAAACACCAGCGCAGGTCATGGTTTTATAGACGGAGGGTGCGACTTGTTCCCAAGCATGCAACTGTGTTGCACTTCGACGAACCGCCTCACGACCTCCCTGCAAGGTATTCACCGCATGGCACCAGTGGCCCAGAAACTTCGCTGAGCGGGCATCTGGATCTCAGAGCACCGATATTGGCTGTCGCTCGGCAGTTCGAGGCCCGCTGCTCCGCGTCTTCATACACCAGAAGTAAGCAAGAAGCAGGCGAAAGTGGGTAGGCCACTGCATGGGCGAGGTAGAACATCGCCTTTTCATGGTTTCCGGTTCAAGATGCCTGGCGATTGGTTCTTTCTGCCCCCAAGGGGTCCAAAGGTTGTCTAAAGGTAGGGTACACACATGGGACCCGTGGCGCCTGATCCTACCAGCCAGGGCAAAGCTCTAACGCCGATCTTAACAAATTTGCAGTAGAACTGTTAGCAGGGGCCAAAAGCCACTAACAAGATCTGATACAAAGTCGCTGTATGCACGTTAGTGTTTTGGGCTGGTAAAATCGGGCGCCATGGGAGATCCCTCTCCCGACCGGTCAAGTTGTGGATCCGTTCCCCCGCTTCCGCTTTTGGAAAAATTTCCGAGAACATGTCCGACTTGACCCATTACCAGGCATTCTCCGATCATGCACTGCGCTGAGCCGCAGAGGACCTTCTCAGTGGCTTCCTCCCCGAACACTTCCACACTTTCCGATACAAATGGTCCCAGCACCCAGGTTTAGCTATAGCTACCTCTGCTATTGAAGCCGTCTTCAACCAAGATGTTAAAAAGTAACCAATTCAACCACTGTTTGCTGCCCACCTGCGAGGACCGTGACTCCCATCAAAGAACTACCGCATGATCTCGTAGAAATCCGGGCTTCTGAGGTTACCGTGCACTCTATACATAACCCTAACTCCCTGGGATTCGTACATACTCACCCCTCGATTAGCAGGGTTAGGGTTAGTGGAATTGCAGTGCACGGTGACCTCAGAAAACCGGTTTTATCGAGACCATAAGTACGGTACTAGCTCTCCGCGATGTCCGCAAACTCCTCAAGTGAAAAGACTCGGAACCTAATTATACAACGCACGTATCATTTAGATGTTCGTGTTCGCAACGAAGAGTTCCACTAGTCGAGGTAAGCCACCACATATTCAGCAAGTTTATGTAATTAACGATGCCATGATATTATCTAGAAACCTACTACCAAACTACAATTTCCCAGAGCCAACCCCTAAGCCCCCCTTACATGTGATGTGCGCCACCCGTATGATCAAACCCATCGTCAACCCCATCATCATAATCATCCACATCACAATCATCATCCACAACCTCATCTCCATCCGCGTCCTCCACTCCATCCACGCCATCATCTTCGATCTCTTCCATGCCCTCCTCCCACTCGGCAATCTCTTCCTCTCCTTCAACCCCATCTATTCCATCATCTTCAACTTCCTCCATCCCCTCTTCCCACTCGGCAATCTCCTCTTCCCCCTCGACACCATCTACCTCGTCTACCTCTTCCATGCCCTCTTCCCACTCGGCTATTTCTTCTTCTCCCTCTCCTTGACCGTCACCGTTGATTCCACGTTCATGTTCCTGCCCTGCCGGCTCATGCGCACCTTGAGGCTCGTGTTCCTGTCCCGCCGGCTTATGCCCACCCTGGGGCTCATCTGCGGGCTCTCCCGGCGGAGGAGGCGGCGGCTGCGCATTGACCTGTCCCTGTCCCTGCGCCTGCGCGCCCGGATCCGCCGGTTGAGCATGGACCTGCGTCTGCGGCTGTCCACCTCCGGGAGCAGCCTCCGCCCGGCTCACGTCTCCTTGGGCAGGAGGAGGGAGCGTCACTGGGGGCGCAGCCGTAGCGGGGACAGGAGGAGCAATACCCGGGGCTCCGGCGGTGGCGGCGGGAACGGAGGTGACGAGGGTTGTGACAGCGGTGGTGATGAGGACGGCGGATTGTCCTGCTGTGGCAGGGGCGCCAGGGGCGACGCCGGCTTGGGCTTGGGCCTGAGCCTGAGCTTGTTCTTGGGCTTGTCGGGCTTGTTCCTGGGGGGTCAAGGGTGGGCCAACCTGAGTGGGCACGAGCTGCGGGGCGGCGGTGCCCGGTGCGGGTTGACCTGGCGCAGTGGCGGTTGCTGGCT
>Ga0247770_1001386_pt1 | contig 19061 bp, 19 predicted proteins | sample UWRJL136409B6_FD_179943 | JGI IMG/M metagenome (GOLD analysis project Ga0247770, IMG submission 179943) | Plant litter microbial communities from Arlington Agricultural Research Station in Wisconsin, United States - UWRJ-L136-409B-6 | ecosystem: Environmental > Terrestrial > Plant litter >... | reverse complement strand
CGGGGAGTGGAGCTGGGGGCGACGGAGCTGGGGGCCGCAGAGCTGGGTGCAGCTGAACTGGGTGCAGCTGAACTGGGTGCAGCTGAGCTGGGGGCAACGGAGCTGGGTGCGGCCGAGCTCGGGAGAGCGGAGCTCGGGGCAGGGCAGGTCTTCTTCACGTTCTGGAAGACCTTGATGTCCTCAATCTTCCAGTAAAGCTCGTCGAAGTCGTTGCCAACATTGCCCCCAACGTATTCGTTGCAGCTGTCCTTGTTCTTCTTGGCCTTGCAAGTCTGCTTCCACAGCTCCGGGTGGCCAGCAGTATCGCCGCACAGGTTGATGTTGATGACAATCTTCATCGCGTTGAAGGACTTCTCGACATTGCACTTGGCCTTGGTGACAGCCCAGTGCGGTTTGCCCCAAGTGGCGAGCTCGGGAAGGGGAGTTGCGCTGTGGACGTTGGCGGGTACGCCGCCAGTGGGCCAAGACCAGACCTTGATGAACTCGTCTGTCCACTGGACGGCATAGGTACCGCCGGCGGCCTTACCCCACTGGCCGTTGCCCTCATGGACACTGCACCCCTGGTTGTTGAACTGGTTCGGCGCATCAATATCGCAGTTGGAGGTTTCCAGCTGGCCGGTGAAGTCGTTTTGATCGAGGGTGCACGCTCCAGCAACCGTGTCGTTCGTGTGTGCGGTGATGGAGTTGGTCTGAGCTTCGTTCCATTGCTCATAGATATCGATTTCTCCATTATCCGGCCAACCGGGACCATACATCCAGAACGCGGGCCAGGCACCGCAAGAAATTGAGGGGAAGTGCTTGAACCGGGCGACGAAGAGACCCGACTCGAACGACTTGTGACTCTCGATCCTCACACTGCCGCGTCCGTCGCTACCTGTAGGGGCAACCTTGTCGACCCCGATGGTAACATCATCACTGGTGGACTTGATGATGTTCTTGTTCTGCGCTTCCGACTTGGAGAGGTATTTGACGAAGCCGTTGCTCAGATCGCGTGCTGTCTTGAACTCGAAGCCGTCGAAGAAAGTCTCGCCCTTGTATAGGGTGTCGAGCTCGTAGTTAGACCCCGGTACGCATACTGGCGGTGCCACTATCACCGTTGGGGGGCCCGTGAGAATAGCATTAACGCTGGAGGCGCACGCCAGGGCGGCGGCGCCCATCATAGCGAGAGAAGGAGCCATCGCGAAGAGGCTTATTAAAGAATGTGGGGTATAAAAACGAAGGACTAGACGTGCGATACGTCAGAGGACGAGCAAAGATGCTCAAGAGGACGCTGATAAGGCAGCGTGACGGCGTTGTCGGAAGCTATGAGTGAAGAAGGCTTACCAACCCAGCGTGGATGGCGGCCATCAGGGCTTTATGGCATCTCAGAGCCCACCTGGTGTGGTGCCTGCGCTTGAGCACTCCCCCCTGGTGACTAGCAGGATCCCGCCTTGCCCGTCCACACCGCCGCCGAGGAAGCTGAGAGCGGTGGCCTTGGCTGCATCTTCCTTCACGATGCCCCATGAGGCTCACCAGCAGTGACTCTAGCGAGGAATAGGGGAGCATCAGCCCCACCAAGTGTCGTCCTTGGCTAGCCCTGTCTAGAGTAGACATGGGACGGGGCATGGCACGGTCGGGATCCAAGAAAAGAATACTGGAAATTACATATCAACCATGACGATCAGCCATTGGGCAGGAGTTGCTCGAGTCCCAGGTTCCCGTCCCTAGTTCTTGGGACCACGACCGAATACGCGCAGCCCAGTGCGTCAAGTACCCCCTGGGGTGCTGCCTTGACATCCCGCGGTCAGCACTCGAAGTACTGGCTGACCGAGATTGAATTGTTGTTATTTAACACCGAAATATGTAGCGATGAATCCGATGTTATTCCTTCCGGGTCGGCAGGACCGTCCATACTTGCTGGGAGAAGCTGTTCCTCTGTCCAGTCAGTGGTGAAAAGAGCCCGGTGATTGCACAGGACGCGTACTGGCCCCCAGTTCTGTGGGCGCGAGGTACAAGTTCTGACAGGAAGGGTGGTACTCACCAGGACTTGGCGGGAATAATCCAGGGGGTCGTCGTGCGGAAGTGTCCCGTTATGCACTCCGGTATGCAGGAACAGGAGTCGGGGCCGCCAAAAGACGCCGCTCGATTGGCCCTCACCCAATCTAATTTGCTGTCATGCGGCTCCTGTCGAAGAAGGGTGTGGGACTAAGCTTGCCCTACGGATTACCAGGTCGTTAAGAAAAGCGGCTTCGTCGGGCCAGGTGAGGCGCTGCCATACTGATTTGCTTGTTGGATCGCGGCCGACAATACGAACGGCGTAGCTTTCTGTGTAACCGTCGCGTCATCCATCGCGATGGATTCCCGCGTTGACAGACAACCCTGAAGTTGGTAGCTTCTGACTACACAGCATCACGTCGAACTGCCCAACCCTCCAACCAGCCACCCATCATCGAGTCGACAGACACAACAATCTACGCGCGATGCCCTGAAGCGAGCGAGCTGGAGCCGGGACCGCAAACACTCCACTCACTTGCCTACTAGTGGGTTAGTTATTCAGCCCTCTCCTATTTCGGCCTTGACTAGGCACAAGGGAGACTTTGCCAGAGCAGTGATGTCGTTCTAGCCGTGGCCAGAGCGGCCACGGCGTTCCAGTGTCGACCCTTGCGGCTTATTTTCAGTGATCTGGTCGTGGGCGCGTGGTTGACGATCAACTCGCCATCCCGCTCTCCCGCCATCCCTCGCGCCGAGACCAGCGATCTTCGCCCGAAATAGAATGCGAACTGCCAGACTCTCTCGGGAGGGAATAAGCATAACTGTCGCTTCGACACTCCGCGTGGCTCTCAACCTTTTGTCGGGTCGGTCCAGTCAACCGTGGAGCACAAAAGCGGAAACGATGTGTCGTGGTGTGGATCGTTCTCGCGTGTTAATCTGCGGCAAATTCATGCCGATCGCGAGGACCCCTCCACGATAGGCCTCAGCCGCTGACGCCGGGGCGTGAAAGTCCCCTGAGATGAAATCGGGTTAGGTGCGTGGCGTTTTGTTCAAACAAGCCTAAAGACCGCTATCGCCGATGTGGCTTACTGGCAGCTCTCTATGCTGTCGAGGCGCCTTGGTACATACCACCAGGCGGCTGCGAAGGCACAATCCCTACCGAACAGCACGGCAGGTGAACGCGTGAAAAAATGCCCAGAGAAAATGCCAGCTAATGCCCCTACTAGCTTTTCGATAGTGAGGGGAAATTTGTTGTGTTGTTCTTTTCTGGGACTGATGCAGCAGCTGAGTGAGCTGGAGTAAGAAAAATCTCAGAATAACGTCTCCGAACCAATCTGTGCAACGCTCCCAGTACCCGTTGTGATGTAGTATCCCTGATCGGTTTTCCAACGGTGAAGCGCCCTACACTAGACCTTCCCTTTCGGCACTTCCGGTAACGGTTTGCACTTCGCTCCTTCCACGCAGGGTCGGGAATGGACTCTTCGTATCAGTATCCAGCCTCGAACCTGCCAGCAAAGGTTGAGAGTCAGGGCAAACGACAGGAGTCATGTGGTGACTGACTCAACGTCGTCCATGACTCCTCAGCCCTCACATCGCAGTTGGTCATGCATTTAATTTCGCGCTTTCGAAGTAACTTGCTCCACCGCGTCTTTTGTTGCTTATCATTAGCGCTTCCGAATCCTGCGATGGAGGTTACCCACAAGCAATCCTACCTAGCATCACCGGAGGCACGGATGAGGACTACGAGCAACTTCGCTTGAGAAGCCCGAACGGGGCATAACTTCCATTCCACTGCCAACGCGCTGTGCCGCAACCCCTTTTCGAAGAGGCCAAGACAGCGCCAATCAGGACGTTGCCTGGTGACCCTGTGTTACCACAAAGGAAAGGGGCTTGTGCAAATATCCGAATTTGTATGTACAACATTCCAGCCGTCCACATCAAAACGGCCAGATACCAAAATGAAGCAAGCCAAGCCACAGGTGATAATATTCTGTCCTCCGCCTCCTCGATAGAACCAATCCCCTACCGCAAACCTCTCTTGGCCCTAGCCTCATTCCCGCCGCTGCCCGCCGCCGACGACGACGATGACGATGCCCGTTTCTCAGCCAGCATATGATCTACACGCTCGATGGCGCGGTGGACGGCGTTGGCGACGGTGCTGATGCCAGATCGGGCAACCCTTCGTCCTGTCGCCGCGACAGCAGCGTGCCTTCCGATTTTCTTGCCGGAGGCGGCTGTGTTCCCACTGTTTCTATCTAGACCTAGATAGACGTCAATTTCGGACATCTTCTCCTCCATCGTCATGCGCCGCGGATTAGGCGTACCTGCATTGGTTCGCCGTGAGGCATTGGACGTCTTGCGATCGGATGAACAGTTGCTTACGGCCCCGAGGGGCGAGGGCGAGTAATAGGAAGAAGAGGAGTGCTGAGCGCGCCCATGGCGGCCGAGCACGTCGGGCGGTGTCTCAGGGAGAACCGACGGCCACTGGGTTCTGGTCGTGTCAGAGCTCTTGGCCCGGGTGCTGCTGTTGCTGTAGGTGGCTGAGCCGTCATGGCCGAACTGGCTGAGGGAGAAACAACCGTCTTTGGAGGTCTCGGTTGTCATTGGCGACGAGCTCCGGTGCTGGTCGTACTGCATCTGCGGAAGCTCGGGCTCGGGAAACATGTCGTTGTCATTGAAGGTGGACGGTGGACACATCTCTGGGGCATGAGCCAATGCGGCATACATGTTCAGCTGCGACACCTGGGCTGAGAATCTTCCCAGCTCTGGAAAGGGCTCGCTGGGCTGGTTCGGCGAGTGTCGACGATGCGTGGTGAAGAGGGGCGGTGACGGAGGCGGACGGCTGGGTACAGGAGGGGATGGAAGTCTCGGGCCGCTCGACGAAAGTGGCAGGACGAGCGAGGGCAACAAAGTTGAGCCCTCAATTGTGCTTCTCTGATCTGCCTCTCCCTCCTGCGTATGCAGGTTTCGTCGGCTTTCCCTCTCTGCTTGGTTGTGATTTCCGTATATCTCGTCATCCTCGATCCACAGCTGGCTTCGCACATTGTCCTAGAATGCGTTGACCGCTCCGGCGTCGCGCCTCCCTTCCCGAATCTCGGGATTTGACGGTTTCAAAGTCTCCTCCTCTGTGTATTCTGCTTCTGCTTCGACTTTGACTTCGGCGTCGGCTTTGGCTTCGGCTTTGTCATAACTTGCTTCCAGATCCAGGGCTTGGAGCGACTCCATGAGTTTATCGAGTCGCTCAACTGGAGAAGAAGCCGCCATGATCATCTGAAGAGTAGCCGAGCTGGTCAGGTGGTACTTTGTTTTCTTCTTTTTCGTCTTCGGGTCTGGTTTCTTTTCTGCTGGTGGCGCAGCGCGGTCTTTGGCTGGCTCGGCTGCTTGCTTGTCAAGGTGGTCGAGGCATCTTCCCAGCGGGCGATTATTGAAGTACGCCTTGTAGTTCAGCAGGGTAAGTGAATTCTCTTCGGCCTGGTGCTCATCCCGAGACCGAGAAGCAACGACAATTGGGCGAGGAGCGAATAACACACGGCGCGGGAATACCCGCTCAAGATCAGGTGAACGCGGAGGGGTGCTACTTTTGAAAGAACTGGAACCTGCCCAGGTCAACACGCCAGTCCGCGCATCCGTGTCTTTCGTCTCGTCGGTCTCGTCGGTCTCATCGGTCGCATCCGTTATACCGCTACCTGCGGTTGCCGCAGTGCTTTCAGCACTCACATCGCGCTTCTGCGCCGGTATCTCGACATTTCGAGCGCTTCTGCCGCTACTGATGCTCTCTGGACCCTTACCCTTCTCGAAGAAGTTGGCCATCTCCCGCACCGACTTTCCAGAAGACGGTGTCGTCTTTTTTGGCGAAGGCCGCTTTCGCGCGAGATTCGATGAAAAGCTGGTGGAGAGTCCTCGCGACTCCATCTTCCGATCGAGGATGCGGCCCTCGGAGGGAACCGGCGAACCTCCCTCGGGGGTGAGGAAATTGGGCCGCGGACTCGCCATGGTGACGCTTGCTCGTGAGCTATCACGGGTATCGAGAGCCCAGCCTGGGCTTTGGCGTGTAGTATGTGTCTAAATGGGGAGAGGTGTTGGTTAGGATCGAGGAATTGGTCGTGGTAGGAAAAATTGGGTTGCGCCTCAAAAAGAGTTGGCGCTTGGGAAAGAGGCGGATTTGTTTTGGAGCCCACGGTGTTCGAGGCTGCGGTTGGGTTGGTGTTCTGCGTCCTGTCTTGCGGCTTGACGGCGTTGTCCCGTGCGGATTGTCCTCCGGGCTGCCCCTCGCCCCCGCCGATGCTTCTCTATAGGTTGTTGTTATAATGCGACTTGCTGTTGGCCTTCGTTAGGAGGTCGATGGTATCTTCTCTGCAACGTGAGCTGGAGGGGACTGGGAGCAGAGCTACAGCACCAAGGCTCAAGGACAACAAAAGATGAGATGAAATTCTTAGGTCTGCACTCAATGCAAACCAGGCCCAGAACAAATGGTGTTAGCCCGGGTCAGAGGTGAAGCGATGCTGATGCTTAGAGGTTACTTATCTCCAGCCTTGGTGGATATGATGCTAGCATATAGGAGTGTGTCTAATTTATCCCAAATGCTTCATCGAATGTAGTGAGAACCAGGTTGTCTTTAGGTTGTCGTCAGCTTCACAGCTCAGTTCATCAACAAAGCCAGGTTCAAATGGGACTACAGTGACCTCGAGCACTCAGCTTTTCCGATTTTGCATAAACAACCACTTACTAGTTGTGACTTGGTGACTCACGGGTGAGAATCTGTGGAGCTGAGGCTTGGACGTTTATCACGATATGCTCAGCAATGTTTACTACAGATCCGTCACCGGCATGTTTCCTACCATATTCTAGAAGCTTATCATCTATTGTCATGTACATTTGGTTGACAACATCTGAGGATGTTCCAGAGCCTAGCATAGTTGCTACTCTGTCCTGTATAACGACATGTTTATTCAAGATATTTAAGATAGGGCACTCAATCCTAGACAGTGAGATGTAACATGAACTTGCCTACCTACACACTGCTATCTATATGGTAATGACCCCGGCGAGGCAACAAAACACACTGACTGGCGTTGAGAGCCTAAGCGGCGACTGCCAAGAATCAAGTATGGTTCTAGACGGTGTGATAGCCGATATTGAGGAGGCATGGAATGCTCTGGGCAGTTTTTCCTGTGGGCAGACTGGCTGGACAGAAAGAGAACCTCTTGTATTTGCTAGGATGATCAGTCCTTTGTGAGTTTTGTCTGTTGACGGGCAGCTTCCCGTCTGCTGGTACTCATATGAGGGTTCCAAACAAAGAGGATCGAGACTGTATCATTGGGAGCCTCATTGCAGGAGATTCGTTTGTACTGTACCTACCGTGAACCCTTGTGCAGGTGGTCATGGGTGTGTGAGAGAGTCAAGATCGTGTGCAGGAAGAGGCTCTGGCAGTGGTTGATTAGGTACTTCTAGTCGGGCGGTCCTTCGAGTTCAGGGGCTGTAAATAACACCCGCCTCCTCCTGCAGAGATTAGTCCGCTGCCGTCCAGGGCAACCATCTTGATGGCTCGGTAGGATAATAGGGTTACAGCCCCTGAGTTCATTCGCTGCAACTAGCGAGCACCCACCTTGGGGATAGAAGTGCACATCGGTTTCATATTCGGCCATGGGATGCGGGCAACACATTGGCGCACGGTAAATAGGCACTTCGCCACCCCGGGCTGCCGAGCAAGCGTGGCCGAAACACCGGACCACTGCCGTTGGGTTGCACGTCTCCCGGGTATGCCTCAGCGGAACCAATGGGAAGCATTAGCGTGCATCCGCAGAGGCAGACACGACCCCAGCCTCACTTCTGTGCATCTCGATGCATGATTTGCTCACGGATTGTTAGAGCCAAATCTCCATATCCGTGTCGCCGTTGCAAAGCTGAACGGGCGCATCGTCTTGAGCCCCCCCACTAGCCCCAGCGGAGAAGCAAACCGATCAACGAGAATCCAGCTGCCGCCCGCTGGCTGGGACGGGCGAGCGAGATAGGACAGCATTCCCGTCCCCAGGAAGAGTCATATCCCACGCTCGGCACACGGGTTGCTGTAGGATAGAAGCGAGAAAAACGAAGGGGAAGCTGGGACTCTCAGCCATGCATGCGCATGGAATTTTGGAAGGGGTTTGGAAATCCGTCCGGCTTTGGCTTGTTTGTTGTACCACGGAAGAGCGGGCCGAGTGATGAGCCCCTTTCCATTGGGGAGGAAGGAACGATAGGAACTTGAGGAGCCGGGGCCAAGCAAAAGCTTTTCCCCGTGCTTCCATTGTGTTTGTACTGTGTGAGGTGAACAGGCACAGCACGACCATCCCGATTTTCCTCTGCACGCCGTACAACGGCCGCGTCAGGCAGACAGTTTCCAAAGGTCACAACTCCCTGGAGGAGGACCACCAAACCAAGGGCGGCGGCATAAGATGGACGAACCCTTGAGTGTTCACGCTGTGTCGAAATGGGACTCCACATCCGGGACGCTGTGTGACGGTGGGCGACATTTGTCACCGCCGCGTCAATCCAACTACGGACGTGAAATTCCAGGCGACTTCCACTGTGGCAGATTGCGCTCAGGGACCCTCCTCTCAGCTGACGAATGCTACTCCGTACCCAAGGTCGGTTTCTTGTCCCGTCGGGTTGGGCAGCAGCCATCACACCCTCAGCTTCACCTTGGGCACCGAGGTGTCAAGGCGCCGAAGATTGCGGGATGGGGCGCGGGGACTGAGGGGTGGTCCGCGTGGGTGAGCGACCCCCGCGTGGCCGCTCGGCAGTCCACAGTCCATACCACAGTCCACCGAGTTCGACAGGTGAGTGGGTGGGCGAGGTGGAGGGGAGACGGAAGGATCGGAAGACATCGACACAAGTACCGCCATCCGTACCGACGGTCGATGTACCGATCTGTACTTTGCTCATCTAACACTCCTCCCTACGGGGCGCGACACGGCGCGGCGCGGCCCAACTACATCCATGGGTCCTTTCTTCCAATGAACCAATTTACTCGACCTTATTAGCACGGCCCGTCAATATTATTGTCCCGTCGTCGGCAGCCAGGTCCCGATCGAGCTGTTTTGATTGAGTAAGACGGGCGGCTCCCCTCACCGCCCCTAACTGCCCTTCAATGCGCCCATTCAGTGACGCCGGGTTCGAGCCCTGTTCATTGGACCAATTGCCCAATCCGCTCGCAGGCCTCCGGTCAAGCCACCACGACAACCGACCTCCCACCTGCCACCAATTGGCCCGTTGCTCCAGATTCAACTCACCCTCGTCACCCTTGGCAGAACATCATCCCGTTAGGGCTATTGTAAATCTGGGGTTGGGCGATCAGTCCCTGCGAAGGGAAACGCGGTCAACTCTTGGGGGTAGCGCCATCGTTCGTTCTTCCTTCTTTGATGTGGGTGCAAACCGGGGCACAACCCAGCCGCTGGCTGGATGGGCTCGCCCACCGCTCACGATCATTGCTTTGCTTTTTTCCCTACGGACTACCCTCGAATGAGTCAGTCACTGGCACCACTCCTCAGGTTTGACCCCTTCCTCGCAAACACGCGGCAATATTGTTAATGTGTGTGAGTAGTCCATATTGCCGTTGTGTCATACAAACACCGTAACAACAACGGCCGATGATCTGATCCCCCCAACAAGCCCGCGTCTCAGCTTGCCTCGCCGCATCACACAGCAGGACATCACATTGCATTTCTTTGTCCGCCCACGACCCACCCCCGTGGGCAGGCAGGGCGGGGAATTCCGATGAGAACAAGCCACCCCCAGTGATCATCCATCCTCCCGACCTCGAGATGGATGCCCCCCCAAAAAACGCCACCCATGCGGGACACCACTGCGTGCTACGGGATTGCGTCCTACATACCTCCGTACAGTAGTAGTGCGACGGAGAGGCAGACTGACACCGACAGAGGCACACGCCCAGATAACGAGCCACCAGCCAACCCATCGACGGGATCAAATCCCATTCCCACGGAGAGAAGTAGGCAGGTAGGCGGAGCGGAGCTCAGCTCATCATCGCACGAAGCAAGGCAACCGGGCGGCCGGAAAACACCATGCAAGTCGCATGCAGCACTGCAAAAACAAACCATAGACAGACGCAAATCAAATCTCCATGGCCACGATTGGGTGGGCGACGTCCACCGCAAGTACTCTACAGCAACCCATAGACGCTGTGGCTCCGGCCGGCAACAAGCCACCACCACATAGCACCAGCACCAGCAACTGCAGTCGCAGCAGTAGCGTAGTCGCAGCAGGATGGGAACCTGCAGCGAACCAAGCAACCTGAGACCCGCGCATGCGTAGTTAGCTCGTTAGAGCTAGAGACAGATGTCTATGGACCATCAAAATGGCATGTGCATTCTGCACTTTCATCAACTGTTGGGGATAGGTAGGTTGGCTGGCGGCAACGTTACGGCATAGCGACCAACAGTTCGCTTCGGAGCCCCTTTTTTCACACAGACAGACACTAACTAACTCCCAATCATATGCCGACAAATAATTATGCAATGTTATGCTGTCCTGTATTATTTTTGACCAATGCTAGCTCTTGGTGCGGCTTCCTCTGTCATTATTGTCATCGGCATCATGACAATCATTGCCCGCGAAGCTGGCTGTATGCTAAAGACATTATAATTTTCTCTGGCGCACCTGAATAAAATAGAAACTAGGTATCTCAAAAGCCAAATCTGCTCGGCTTGACATGTTCGTGGTCATGGCATTATGGTATCATCCCGCTCCAAGGAAAAGTAAATCCAGTGCAAATCCAAAACCAAAGCACCGGGTCCATCTATCATCACTGTACCTATCCAAGTTCACTCAAATATCCGGCTCGCCTTCGGCGTCCAAGTCGCCGTCATCCTCATCTCCAACCACAATCTCATCGACCACCTCCGGCATGGCCTTTGACTTATTATTGCCCTTTGGCGAGACTATCAACACGTCCCCCTTTTCACCTTTGCCCTTCCCTTGTGTGGTCTGAGTATTGCCCTTCGCTAGCACCCACCCATCACCCGCGCTCATGATAATAGCAACCTCCTCCTGCCCGGCCCACTCTGTTAGGCACTCGTCATGCTCTCCGCCAAATACCACGCTTGGCTCTCGCCCTTGCGACGCGGCATCAAGGTGTCTTGCGACATGTTCCATGCGCTGGTCCCATGCCTCAGGGCCGTTGAACTCGGTGTTGCACCCCTGAGCCGGGCAGGCCATGGCCTCGGGGAGTCTGCATCGCTCCTTGATGGCGCGCTCCTGGAAGCGACGAAGTGCATCCTCCCATTCCTGGGCGGCAGTTGTATTGGCGTTGGTGACTGTGCCGGCCTTCTTGCCATTCCCAGACGCGCTAATCTTCTTCTTGAGGGAGTCGGGCATATGCATGCGGCGCATGTGCTGTGTGTAGAGGTCCTTGCGGTTGAAGATGGCACCATTGGGGATGTTGTCCCTTGCTACCCCTTTCGGGGCGTTGGGCGACTTCGACTTGCTGGAAGAGGGCGAACCCCGAGAAGCGGTCGAGTTGGTTGGCACGGGCGAGGGTCCGTTACAGGTCTTGGAACACTCGTCTTCCTGACAAAGCCAGTAGTTCAGGAGGATGTGCTGCGAGTTGACATGGCGCTTCCATTCATTCTTGCTTGCGAAAGTCGATTCGCAGCCCGCAAAGTGGAAGACGCAGATGTAGGGACGCGTGTGCTTCTTCTTGGTGTGCGCGTCGAGCGACGCCTTGTCTGCGTAGGGCTTCGCGTTCGAGCAGCCTTGCTCACGACAGAAAAGGGGGTTCTTAGGGGCATTGTTGAATTGCGGTGGTAGGCGTCGAGCCGCCACAGGCTGGTTTGTTTTCGGCGACGGCTCGGGATTGGACTTGCTACCGCGCTTCTTGTGTTGTGGTGATGATTCAGGTGCTGACTTTGCGGACCTGGATCGAGGACGAGTCGCCGACCGACCAGAGCCGGACTTGACCTTCTTGCTTGGCTTCCACTCCTCGTCGTTTTCGGCCTTGCGCTTGGGCGATGACGGCAGGACTGCTTGCTCATCGTCGGAGTCACCACCAAGCGGCGACTCCGGGTAGTGGTTCGCTGCCTCGATCTCATCCTTGATGAGAGGCTGACTGTCTTCGGGGCTCGACATCCGCTTGTTGGGCATGTCGGTAATAGATGCCGTCCGCGGGTAGGACATCGGCTCGGTTCCGCACTGGCTAGGGGCGGAGTAGCTCTCCCAGCTCCGTGTGCGCGTGAAGTGACCGTCGAAGCTGAAGGTGTCGCTCTCGTTGTCGCCAAAGTCCGGCTGTTGACTGTTGACCTCGACGGGGTTCACATAGGCATCCGGAAACATCTTTCCGAACTGGAGGCTGTGTTCGGGTAAACTCCACAGAGTGTTGTAGGGATCCTGGCGCATCAGCGGCACGATCAGGGCCTCCTCGTGCGGCGAGCTGGGGTAGTCGGTGTCGGCTGGGGGGCTGTGGGCGCTGCCCGATGCCGACGATGGCTCGCTCGAGGACACGGGGCTGGCAAAGCGAGCCTGGGGCGGGCGGTGGACGGGGGTGATGCCGACTGTTGGGCGGGCTTGGTACTCGGCGGCGTTGAAGATGGCGCCGGTCCTCTGGCTGTCCTTGAGGTAGTCCTGGACTGGATAGGCGAAGTTGCCGAAGTAATGGGCTGAAGGCGAGGCGCTTTGATGCATGCTGTTGTCCATGAGGATGCCGTCGTAGCTCATTGTGTCTTCGGGAGCATAGTGATCGCCCCACGGATAGGAATGTGTCATTCTGGCGAGGTCCGCGAAGGGGCACAACCGATTATGACAGTCGGGGTGCTTTCTGAGCCTTGTGGTTGTCCGGGACGGGGAGGGTTTGTATGTATGTGCGTATGTTTGCGCGCGTGTAGGTGGGATGGATCGGTGCTTGCAGCGATCACAAACACAAAAATACAACCACAAGGTGGGCAAGCAAGGCTGCGGCAACGAGCGGATATATACCTAGGTAGGTAGGAGGTAGCAGGCACCTGAGGCTCACCCGCTCCGGTCTCGAGCGAGCATCAATGGCAATGGCAGGGGTTTAGCGAGAGCAGACGGGATAAGCTACCGCGCAAGATGGTTGGCAGCTGTGGGATGCAGATGCTGAAGCGGGTGTGGATGCGGTGGAGCATGGATGGGAATGTGGTGGCGATGCAGCTGGGCAGATTCGGGGACAGACTCGACAGTCGGGACTCGAGGGCGAGCCACGGAGTGATAAATGCGAGCGCGGGCAAGAGCAACGGACAGTTCCATGTTTGGGCTGGTTGGATGTACAACAGAGTCCTCCACCTCATCTATGCTCCGTGGGTACCGCAGTTAGCGGTACGTACCGCGCCGGTCGGACGCAGTGGGCAGGTACCTGCCTGGGCAGCATGGCAGGTATACACACGTCCCGTGCTGCGAACAGACGGGAGATAGGTAATCCGTACACTAACCACCTCATCCCGGCCATCCTGGGGCTCCTCTCAGGTCGTGGTGTGGTCAGGGCAGGCAAGCTCTGGCGGAGGTGGCCCCGAGGGCAGCATGTTGAGGTGCGGTGCGGGCCACTGCCACAGGCTGCGGTGCTGTTTCTCGCTGGAGTGCGCTGGTTGGAGAAGGGGGAGAGCAAGAAACCCCGACTTTTGGAGCAGCAGAGCCTCAAGATGTACCCGTTTGCAGCGTTCCACCGCAAATGTGTACAACCAGGGCTGTGACCACACCTGATGTTGCTTCTTCCTCGCTCTAACCGCTTTCCGACTAGAGCACCACTCTGTGGCTGCATGACCCCTGGCTTGGTGCGTGCATGGGTTGATTTGATTGATCGCGGAGACGGGCGAATCGAGAGTGATGGGGGGTGTGTGAGTGGCCTGCGGCCTGCAGCTTGCGCCTCTTCACTGCACCAGCGCCAGCAAGGAGCCCGTCGTCGTGAGGTCACCCCCCATTTTCACCGTAACCATCCCCTTTCCCGGCCCTCCCCATCCCTGACCCGCTCTGTACTCCAGTGTAGACGACCCCTCTGATAGAGTGTTTAGTGCCCTGTAGTGAGCCCATGTGAGTACCACACCGCGCTTCGACCAGAAGTGACCTGTCACCGTGGACAAGAAGCTCGAGGGTTTCGTGATTGATTGACCGCGGCCCACCACTACTTTTGGCAGCTATCACCGCCGTTGTTCCTGTCTGGCGTGCCCGCAGGGTCGTCCGTTTCGCCAAATTACCCCACCTGGTTCAATAAGACCCCTTCTGGCGATCGGTAACCCACCGTGAGAATGGCGGCAGGGAAGGGGGAATGGCTGGGCCAGGGAGGATGCGCCCATCGACCAGCGCGGCACCGCGGCACCGCCCTGGACACCTACGCAGTAGCTGGAGAGGGTTAGGTTGCGGCTCTGCTCTGAGATTGCGAACGAACGCGACAGCGGAAGACTTTTTTCGCGCCCACTTTGCATCCGCCAGCACCCAACGCCCGCCCCTTCATTGGCTTCCGCAGCCCCACGATCTGACGCGAAACAATGCACAAGTGCCGTACATATTACAATACAGATTACACCCTGATAATTGCAGAATAGACACGGCGAGTGCAATCAATGCCCTCCCTGTGGCTGTCAACCCACAGACCCCTCGCTCGCCACCTGAGCTCATCAGCCGTCGCAGGTCGTGTTGCATTCAGCTTCAGCTCGCGGCTCCAGACGCTCTTCCTCTGCGCAGGTACGCCCTCTACGAGTCTACACGCGATCACCCACGGCGTGGCGTCGAAAAAAGCAATGGTTTCGCGGCCAGACCTAATCTGACCCGTCCGGGTTTCGTTAGATGTTCTGGCCCGCCACCATGTCAATGGATGACGGCGCCCAAAGCGGTGCGTCGAGTCGAATAGGCGTTCTCACGAGCGACAACAAGGCGCCTATGCCGGCCATAACCCCTCCTTCTGCACAGCGATACCAGTGACTTCCAGTGCCAGGCAGATTTGGAGCCTCTCGCGGGCTAGCCAAGCCATTGAAGATCGAATCCAGCCACCCTCCCTTGTCACCCCGCTGCCCTTGGTCGCGAAATGCTTGGCGTCCTACATTAGCTCGCTTCTTGAACTTCGTCACGCGAATTTCCTGTAAGCCAACAAGAGATTGATGAGCGGCATTTGCATGGGAGATTTCGAGGCACGGGTAACAAGGACAGAGGACTGGCTAGCCTTTTCAAGTGGGGTTCTCTGCATGTCGCCCGGCCAGAGTGAATCGTCCGCGCTTGACAACGGCCAGCAGACCATTCAGCGACATCCAACCGGCGATTGGGCGTGCCATGCCTGCCACGTCCACTCATCAAAACCCCGACCCTCGAAGCGGAGGTGTGGAGTTGGCGAGCGGTGCTTCCCGCGCGGACGCCAGGGATGTGGAATCCCCGCGGCTTGGTACGAATTGTGGATGGATCCTGACGGCATGTTCCTTGTCCCTAAACTTCCGCCCTGAAAGGACACAAAGATAGCCCGAAGGTGCATCGAACAGACGCACTGTGGAGCTGGACATGACGATATGACACGACTTCGTGTTCCAACCTCTTGTGCAAGACGGCAATTTCGACTTGCAGAGGCACATCGTCCTGTCTCGTTGCAGCGCAGAATAGCGGCATCATGATTCGCAACCTTCAACACACCCAAATTCTCCCACCGCCCCCATGTTGCAGCGAGGGTGATGAAAGGGGGGCCTGCGACGATCGCTAGCACTTTTCCCATTCCCGATCCTCCCTCGAAGTCAGCAGCTTGCGGCCAATAAATCCGGGAGCTGAGATCGTGAAATGACACCCGCGGCTATTTCTGTTTTCATGATCAGGTGCAGCCCGGCGGCCCCCCCATGCAACCCGCCTGTGTTTCGGTCTCTGGGCTCACGACACAGGCAAGTGCTGCCGCGCTCATTACCGTGGATTTGGGATTTTGGGCTGCCAACCAATGCGTGGCTGCTGGCCCGCTTGCGTTCGCGGTCGGGTCATTTCACCTGATGCCTATACTGACGTTACTGCGCTTCCCATTCTTGTCACCGAATACTCCCCACCAGATGGTCGTCAGGCCCGCTGTTCACTTCGGCAGGTGTTTAAATTGCGGGGACGCGGTAAACCACCTAGGCGACCGAAGCCACAGACGTCGAGATGGCCGAACGGGCCCCAATGCAAGACATCCCAATGGACTGTCGGTAAGTACTCAGCTGCGTTACAGGCGGATGTGCATGTCGTCGGCCCTAGCTTCTCCACCTTTAGGCTGTTTTTGAGGCCCTAATGGCGACGGGTTGTGGCAGTGCACCTTTCTTCCATCGAAGCTCTGCTCTTCATTCTTTCCACTTACCTTGTTCGGTGAGCCACCTAAGGATGGATGGTCAGCACGCTGTTCATTGGCTGCTGGTGAGGCGACCAAGATAGCGCCGCTGCCTTACCCCCCATCCGTCATCCTGTGGCTCCGAAACGGCCGTCAATGCAGTGAGGCAGTTTAAACGACCCTACGTGTGTGGACTTTTGCCCTCTTGCCGTCTAGGCAGCAGCGGGCCTCCGATCGTCTTGTGGAAAGGGACCGGCAATTGCGGTCTCCAGCGTTTGTGCTCGTGATATCTCGCGTGAGGTTGGGTTTCCAACAACGCAACTCTTCTTGCCTGCCGCGCTGTCCCGAGACTCCCGGCCGGCGCTGTTGGCTATCGCTCAAACCTTCCACGACGTGGAACATCTTGCTTCGCCTTTGTCATCTCCCGGATTGTTTCTGGCCAAACATAGGCCAAGAGACAATAGTCTGCTGAGATCCAAGAACCAGGGGCGCTAACGACAAAGCCCGTCACTGAACGCCGCAGCGCCTCAGCTAGAAACACGACCAAGCAAGCCAACAAGCCAACAAGCCCCCCTTCGCGGCCCCGTTAACCCCTGTTCAAAGTTGACAAGCCAAGGCGATGACAATGGAGAACAAGAAACATGGTCCCGGTCTCACTCCCCGCCGGCCTCGGCCGGCACCTGAGAGAAGGAAGAAAAGAACAGGGCCTTGCGTGGAGCCGACCGAGTACAGACTGCCCAAGTTCGATCGCGCTTGTTTGAACGGTGTAGAATGGCTCGGGACAGGTCGGCCGGCAGCGGGGCCTCACTGCATTTGCCAGCCCCTCGTTCTACCGAACCAAACCACACTGCGACCCCTCCAGCACGACACTTGCCTACCGTTATGACATGCTATTGGCGAACGCCTTTCTCTTCTTCATGGGTGCACTACTGTGAGTGATAACAGTGGCCGAGATTAGCCTTACTGCCTTGCGCTTCCGGCCTTCCTTTCCATTTTTCGACGATGACGTGGTGGCAAGAGTGTGGTTTGCTGGCTTGAGCCGCATTGTATCGAACAACGAGATTATCGCAGCACATTTCTTGCGCGAGGATTTGTCACTCAAAAACATCGCAGCAGCATGCGGGCATGAGGCGCGAGCGATTGACGGCCTCTCGACACCTACTGTCGGGACACCAATCTGGCCGACCCAGAGTTGGAGTGTTGTATTTGCTTGTGTCATCCCATCCCCCATCCCCCATCCCCCAACGTAACGTACGCACTCTATTGATCCCCCCCAACCTAGAATACCCGGCCGAACCCAAGCGGAATCTTTCGCTTGTACGTACGAACCCTCTGCGTACATTACGGCAGAACCCTGAGCAATAATATCTTCAGCCGCACCCGGATTCGTCGGCCTGGCTGGCGCCGGCCTTCATAACCACCCATCTGCGGAAGAAAAGCAGCCCCCATCCACACACTCTTTCATGGCATGGCGTGACAACTTTGCCAAGACCGAGCTGAAGACGGCTACACATTCAAGCCAGGATTGTTTCGTAAATTTGACGCCGTCCGGCGTCGTCATGTCTATATATCACAGTCGCATCATACTAAAAGAGACGAGAAAAAAGGGTCTAGAACCAAAATATCCGCAAAGATTCATCCCATCCATGCCGCCGTGTGCCTGCGGGGGCCGCTCGTGTCCACGCGGCAGAAATCCACATGTCCACGCAAGGTACAGCTCGTTGACTCGCCAATGCCGAGCCTGCGTCTGTTGCTTCGCTGTTGGTGCCCCCTTAAACGCAGAAGCCAACACCTGAAACCGCATCCATCCCATCATTAATCCAAAATTAACCAGACGTTGTAAACCAATCCGTAGCGGGAGCCTGCCAGTAGTAGGCTCTCGTGCTTCCTTTCAAAAAAAAGAAGGGTATCAAATGTGTTGTACAGAGCGCGTAATCGGTCATAATATCCCATCTCATAATGTCATCACCGTAGTTGGCCGTCTCCGACGGCACCTTCATGCCCCATCTTTGGGCTGTACATCCACACGACAGCGATCGCAAAATTGGTGCGGGCATCCAGACTCCATGCAATTGGTGGTAATTTCATAGCTCCAGTAGCTGTTGCAGTCGCACTGTAGGGGGTTAGTTGTCGGAGCATGCGACAGGAGACAGATAGAACGAAGAAAGGAGCAACATACACAGGTCCATAGCATATTTTCCTTGCGAGGGTCAATCTTGCGGCTCCCGCTCTTAACTCGCTTGCTTTGAGAAGAAGCGCTGCCGTCTGAGCGGCGCTTGCGAGAGTTGGAATTCTGGCCCGCCTCGTCGTTTGCGCTCGATGAGGCCCGCTGCGCCACCGGCCGAGATTCCGGTGGGAGGATGGCCTCAAAGGTCTCGAGGGGCTCCAGCTCGATGCTCTTCCAGGTCGTGATATCCATCTTGGGCTGCCCGTCCTTGCCTGTGAAGTGCGCGTCGATGTGGTCGAATCGCTCCGACCAGGCGAGCCCTCCGTTCTTGCCAAACTCGATAGTCGTCTTGCAGAAGCCGCACCAGAAACGGGACTCGAAATTGCGGCCGTTACGGCAATCGGTACACCGCTTCTCAATCGTCTTATCGTCGGCGATACCGTGGTCCTTTTCCAGGTGGTTCTTGAAGGTTTCCCGGCGGTGGCAGATCCTGCCGCACACGGAAGAGGGGGAGGAGCCATCTCTAGGCTTCTCTGCGCATTTCCAGAACTCGAGCTGTATGTGCTGACTATTTTCGTGGCGCTTCCAGTCGTTTTTACTCCCGAACTTCTTTTGGCAGTCGGAATGTGTGCAGGCATACGGCTTCTCGTGGCG
>Ga0247770_1001385_pt1 | contig 19070 bp, 13 predicted proteins | sample UWRJL136409B6_FD_179943 | JGI IMG/M metagenome (GOLD analysis project Ga0247770, IMG submission 179943) | Plant litter microbial communities from Arlington Agricultural Research Station in Wisconsin, United States - UWRJ-L136-409B-6 | ecosystem: Environmental > Terrestrial > Plant litter >... | reverse complement strand
CGTTTTTAAGACAGCACCTGTCTTTTTATCTCGAATAATGTAAGAAAGCCGTGTTTCGTCGGGTAATCCTTGCTGTTGCATTTTTGTTATCTCAGAAGGGTGAAAGCGTATTGGCTCTGTTGTCGGCTTGCCAATAATTGGCTCTATTGTCGGCTTGCCAATAATCTTCTCAGGCTGATTTATAGCCTCCCCTACGACCGAGTGTGTTTTCCCTAATTCTTCAAATCGCTTGGCAATTTGACCTGCTGCTTGGCTGATCTCAGGGTGTTCCCAAAAATTACCATCAGCATTCTTTCCTGTTTCTAACGGAAGTTTTAAAGCTTCTACTTCTTTCTGGAGAGCCAATAAATCGTCACGTAGTTGTTGGGAAGAGGGGTCGTTTGGCAACTGTTGCAGCATATCGTCAATTTTAGCACTGACGTTACCACAGGCATCGCTACAAACCCAAATTTCTATTTGGCCACCAACCAGGCGAGGTTTAACTTCATGGTCTATTTCACCAACCTTGGTTGAAACCGGAGTTGAGACATCAACATCTGATTTTTTAGAAGGTGGCGTAGATGTCGAAGTACCAACTTCTCCAGATTTGAGCTTTGCTGGATTAGTCGGTTCATTAACCTTAGGTTTAGCACCTCTGGGAACACCTGCCATCTCCAAATTGCGTCCTGTCAGCAAGTCATCCACAGGTCTTAGAAGCTCATCTCCCTGCCTACCCGCCCAGTTGAGGGCATCTCCGCCCCAATTGATAACTTGTTCTCTTTGTTTACCAGCCCAATCTAAAGCTTTTCCTCCTTGTTGACCTAGCCAATCTACAGCCTTTCCTCCCTGCTTACCCGCCCATTCCAGGGCATCTCCGCCCCATTTGCCAATGTCAGTTTTGCCAAGTGCTTCAAGGGCATCACCACCCCATTTACCGACTTCTGTTTTGCCCAACCATTTACCGCCCTTACCAACGATATTCCCAAAGGGAATTAAACCTACACCTGACAAAGCAGCATTCGTGAAGGCCTCTTGTGCTTTTTCACCCTCACCTTGGGAGGCATAATATGCCCCCTCCCCAGCATACCAACCTGTATTAAGTGCATCTGCTGCATTACCAACAACTTCTCCAGCAGCCCATCCTGCTGCTGCACCTACTGGCCCACCAACAATAAAACCAATTCCAGCACCAACAAAGGGGGCAGCCAAACCAACAAAATCTAATACACCATGTCCCCATTCACTAATAGCTGGGTAACGTTCTCCTAACCATCCTTTAACACCTTCCCACTTATCCCCCAACCAATTCATACTAGGTTGCAGGATATTTTCACCTGATGATTTATGACGATAACCGCAGCCGCGACCAGGGGGGCGTTACCGAGATGCTCGATCGGATGTTTTGAATGCGCGATCGAACAATTCCTCGTCTTTCTCTCCCGCTTCCTGCCACTTTTCAAAGGAGGCGACGAACGCTGCAACCGCCTCATCTTGAGCGGACTTATCCCCCTGCAAATACCTCAACAACCACGCCGAAAAATCAGCCGGATTTAGGAATTTGCAAATGTACTTAACCGCATTCGGCTTATTAAAAACGGCATCACGCCAGATGAAAATCGCTGCATCGACATTGTTATTTAAATCAAGTTTTTCCATGTTTTTACTAGGATATAAATCGGAAATTTTGGCGCGACTCATCTTCTGAAACGTTTACGGGCGTTAAGTTGCGGCGGATATATTTGTTGAGATTGACGAGAGTTTAGGGCTGTCTATTAGGTCAGTGAGAGAGCGTAACGGATTTTTCGGATAGACTCTAAAAGTCCTTGCAGAGAGAGCGAGATCCTTTCTCAACTGCTGTGTTAGTTTTCAGATAATCTTGCACTAACTTGCAACCATAAGTCAGTGCATCTAGGTGGAGAATTCGCTGCAAATTCCAAAGAACCAGCGTGTTGTCATCACCCCCTGAAGCTAGAAAACTCCCGTCAGGGCTGATAGCAATTTGCCTAATCGCTGCGGTATGTCCTCTCAGGGTCGTTATTTCCGTACCATCAAGCTTCCAGAGTTTGACAGTAGCATCTACGCTACCAGAAGCAAGTATTTTTCCATTGGGACTAAACGCAACTCCCCAAATCGCAGCACTGTGACCTTTGAAAGTTTTCAGCAATTTCCCATCCAGTGTCCACAGGTTAATGGCATTGTCACCACTTCCAGAAGCTACCATTTTACTGTTAGCGCTAAAAGCAACTCTCCATACTGCTGCACTGTGTCCTACAAGAGTTCTGAACAATCTGCCCCTTCGGAGTTTGCCAGTCGCCTGCTGCGGGAAACCCTCCCGCAGCGCTGGCTCACCGTCAAGCGTCCACAGCTTAACGGTATTGTCGCCACTGGCTGAAGCAATGAATCGACAGTCTGGACTAAATACAACTTGCCACACTTCTGCTTGATGTCCTTTGAGGATCTGCGGTGCAGGGCGTGAGCGCTGCCATATCTGAACAATTTTTTTAACACTGGCGATCGCCAGGGTTTGACCATCAGGACTTATTAGCGCTTGGATGATTTTGCTGTAAGGAACTTTGTAAGTAGCAACATTGGTGCCGTCTGGCTTCTTGAGTTTTACCGTATCATTGTTAATTTTAAGAGCAATTAATTTATCATCTCCACTAAATGAAACTTGGGAGATTGAGCCTCCAGATTCAGTCCAAGTTTTGAGTAATTTGCCTTCGCGACTCCAAAATTTCGCGGCATTTTCGTGGCTAGCTGTGGCTAGTGTCGAACTGTCGGAGGTGATAGCGATTGACCAAACCCCGGACTGATGGGCAATGATAGACTTTTGGAATGGGTTTTCACTCTGCCAGAGTCTGACAACGTTGTCCGCGCCTGCCGAAGCAATAAAGCTGCCGTCGGGGCTAAAAGTCACTCCCCAAATAGACGCAGTGTGTCCTTTAAGTGTCCTCCGTTCTGTACCATCAATATTCCAAAGTTTAATTGTTTTGTCGAGACTAGCGGAGCCAATAGTCTGACCATCGGGGCTAAAGGCAATTTTCCAAATCCCAGCACTGTGTCCTTGAAGAGTTTGATACTGGCGGTAGCTTCCATCTATGCTATGAAGCTGCCAAAGTTTGACAGTTTTATCTTCACTTGATGAAGCAATAGTCTTACCATCAGGGCTGAAAGCTATTCCTACAACCCAACTAGTGTGACCTTGGAGAGTTTGTACTAGCTTGGGGTTTTGCCAGCCTGTAGCATTTCGTTTCCAGAGTTTTACTGTTTTGTCTAGATTTGTGGCAGCAATAAGCTGACCATCGGGACTAAAGGCTACTCCATTAAATCCCTCTAGGTAACCTTGAAACGTATTGATTTTTGTGCCGTCTGGGTTCCAGACTATCACCGTTTTGTCCCAACTGGCAGAGGCAAGGAACTGACCATCGGGACTAAAAGCTACTCCCCAGACTAAAGCCGTGTGACCTTTTAAAGTTCTTAGCAACTGACCATTTCGGTTCCACAGTTTAATAGTGCCATCTTCACCCCCTGAGGCGAGTGTTTGACCATCAGGGCTAAAATCTACTATCCTAACTGCTCCCTTATGACCTTTGAGAGTTGCAACTAGGGTGCCATCACGTTGCCAAAGCTTGATTGTGTGATCTAGACTTGCTGAGGCAATTAGAGAACTGTCAGGACTGACATCTACAGCTAGAATAGCTGCTGTATGACCCCCAAAACGGTTGTACTCATCTGCTCCATAAACTGCTTGTTGCAGTGCATTTTCTACTTGAGGTGCAAGATTTGTATTTGATTTACCTAATTTTTGCAGTCTTTTTTTTGCTTTGATTGCTTCTACAAGTGCATCTAATCTGCCATTTGAGGCAAACAATCCAACAGAAGAAGATACAAGCGCTCGAATTTCACTGTTTTTGGCTTGAGTTTCACTTTGGCGAGTCTGGTGATACAAAATGAAAGTTCCTATCCCCAAACTACTAGAAACGAGCAACCCAATACTTACTGCAACTAGGAGATATCTCTGTAATAAAGCGGTTCTTTTCTCTTGTACGAGTCGTGCTTCTACCTCTTTGGCCCGTGCTGCTTCCAATGCCATTTGCACTTCTCGGCGATCGCATTCAACACTTGCAGCTAAAAATTGATAGTCCAAATCGCTCAGACTCTTGCCCAGTGTCCAATTTTGAGTATCTTTTAAAGCTTGTCCTCGCAACAGACGTGATTCATCTTTGTAACCCGATGCTACCCAAGCGTTGAATGTTTGCGAGTAGGGACGGAGATTATCTAGTTGTCTTAACACCCATTGAGCATTAAAAACATTCCGATAGATAGGATTTTTAATTTTGAGAAAGCCGTTGTGTCTCTCAACTAAACCGGACAACAAAAGTTGTGTCTGTTCTCGACTATCATCAGTTAGAACAGAATGAAGAGGCACAGGGGCACAGGGGCACAGTGGCACAGGGAAAAACTCTTCTCCTGTGCTCCCCGGCTCGCCGGCCTCTTCTGCTTGCAACACCTGTTGATAAATACCCAACAACCGCCCTGCCTGTTGTTCGTCGAATAGGAGACGATCGCGAATAGTACGCAAATGTTCGGGTTCGTCTTGTGACTGCCAATTTTGAATAATCTGCGATCGCACTAATTGCTCTACCCACAAGGCTTCTGTACCTGGAGGTAGGGTAATTATTCCTGCAGTAGTTTCTAAGGCAACTTCAGTAATCAAATCACAGAGTTTTTGTGTCAGAAACGGTTGTCCACCTGTCCAATAAATAACCTCTTGCAGTATTGCTTGTGGTTGACTGACTACTTCTTCTAATCCTAGAAGCAAAGGCGTGGCTTCATGCAGTCCAAAGCCCTGTAACTCAATTGCTTTACCAAGGTTAAAGGGCGTGCGGCGTTTATCAGCAATCAAGTCGGAGGGACTAGCTACACCAAATAGTGCAAATCCCAAGCGTTCAAAATTTGAGTTATGTGGCCGTAGGTTATAGCACTGACGAATCCAAGCAAAAAAGTCGTTAATTGGGAAACTTAAACTCAGCAGGCTATCAATTTCATCAATAAAGATGAAAATGCGTTTAGCTTTGCCGTTTCGTAGAGAATCGCTCTTGAGATTTTGGAGTAAGATATCTTCAACAAATAGATGTAGTTTTTGCACATAGGAAATACCTGCTTGCATTTCCCACCAACGCTGAAAGTCAATTTGTGACGCTAGTTTTAAACTATATAATAAGCTGATAATAATGCCTTTGTACCATTGTTCTGGTGTAGTATCTTCTATACCCAAGCGAGTCATATCTAAGTAAACACAGCTATGCCCTTCTTCCTTAAGGCGATAACTTGTGCGTTGTAGTAACGATGACTTGCCCATCTGACGAGAGTTGAATACATAACAGAAATTGCCAGATTTCAAGCTGGTATAGAGTTGTTCATCTGCGTGACGGGTAACGTATGTGGGGTCGTCACTGCCGAGACTACCCCCTACTTGATATCTCATATTTAAGTGTGATTATCAAAGACCTACAGTAACATAATGATTAGCAATTTGTAGATAAATTATTAAAAGTAAATATTGCAATTTAGCAGTACAGCTTGATGTAGTACAGCGTATTTTAGGTAACTAGCGTATTTCAGGTAACTGTGGTACACCATTCTTATAGACAGTGGTCTTATGGTAGTAAAAAGCAAGTTATTCATATTAGTAGCGTAAGTAATAGCCAAATAATCAATTCTAAATACAAGCCAGACTACAAACTATTGGGAGACATTAAGCATACTTTAAAAGCATAAAGATTGGATGTATAAACACCTAAATAACCGCCAATTGCCTCAAAATTGCAACAACGATACAACGAAAATTACTATCCTAAAAACCCTATTAATGAGACTCAACTGAATCATATACAAATTATTAAATGTATAAATGAACATTTAGATGAAGGTATTTTACTGACATTGGCTACTATCCCCACCACGCAGTCCTATTAAGCCGTACAGAGCGAACAAAGCAATTCTTTACTGACGCAGGTTTAGCCTGTTTTGGTAGTGGACTGCCATCTGCCGCCGCAGCCCAATTAATTTATCCAAATAAAAAAGTATTTGTGTTGTGCGGTGATGGGCGTTTTCATTCCAGAAGCGGCGATTTAGAAACCTTAGCTACGCATCAACTTCCAATTATTATAATTTTAATCCATAATTCATCATTTGGATTAATTGAACTGTATCAAAAAAAAGCTACTCAAATAAAATCCGCTCGCAAATAAATTCTTAGCTTCACTAACGTAGATTTTGTTAAGCTAGCTGAAACTAACAATTGTGTGGGAATGAGAGCAGACAAAGTTGATGAAATATCTGAGGGAATTCGCAATCCCAACAACAAGCAACCTCTTTTAATTGAAGAGCTGCTTAAATACTGCTCAGATGCTAAATTAACGCCACCGTATTAACTCATAGAAAGTAGCACAGAACTTGCTCACAATGGACTGGCAATCTTGCGTTGATTGACAAAAGTTTTCGGTAAGGCTGACAGTTGCTCTATCAAACAATTATCGATAGCTGTTTTGCAAAATAGGTACGGTAAAGTTCGCAACGCGGTAAGACGCGATCGCCTTCTAAGCGAATTAATCCCAAACTTTCAAGCTTGTAAGCCTCATTAGAATTAAGAGAAATACCCTGCTTTGTTGCCAGAACTTCAGTATAAGTCTTTGCGAGTCTAGGATTTTCTTGCAGTTTAATTAACTGTCGCCATAAATGATAGCGGTAGATGCCACCATTGGTGAGCGCATTTTGGATCAGTTCTTGCAGGGTCATTTCTTGAGAGCCAAGATAGTACAAAGTAATCTGAATCAGTGCTGGATGTCCTCCTACTAGCGACATCAGTTCGGCAAAATCCTTAGCTTCAAATGAGTTTAAGCCATACCGCATAGCTAAATCTTCTACTTGTGGTTGAGTAAATTCGTTCAGACGAATTGGTAGACCAATATTAAAAGGCGAGAAGTTAATATCCATAGAGATGTAATCTTCCGTAGAGTAAACTATTACTAACCTCAGCTTTAGCCAGTTGGGATTGTGTCGTGCTTCTTCACACCACGACCGTAACAAAGCAAAAAACTCTTTACAAATCTGAGGATATTCAAAAAAACGGTCAATTTCCGTCAACACCAAAACCACTGGACTTTGGCAATGACTGAGTAAATAGTTTTGTAAATAGAAGCTGCTACTCAAGTTATAGCCAATTTCTTCATTCCATTTTTCCTTGAAGTTGGGTTCAATACCTAATTCTGTGGCAATTTGCCAGCAAAGACGACGCAACAGTTTGTTTAAATCAGTTAGACACTCACTATCAAATTGGTAGCAATTCAGATTCACAGTCTGATACCCTTGCTTCTCTGCAAAGGCACAAAGCCGCAACACAAGAGAACTTTTACCCATCTGTTTGGGAGCCTTAATCCGAATCACGCAACCACTTTGAGTTACTTCTCGATAAACCTTTCTCTCTAGTGGAGGACGTTCAATATAAAAGGGAGAATTTAGAGGTACGGGGCCATCCGGGTATAACCAATGCTTTTTTATCTGTTCAGTTTGTTCGTGATGTTCTTCGACAAATGAGGTAAATTCTGAAGGTTGAGATGAATCTTCTGTATTTGAACCAACAGACAAAAACTCAGATGTTTCAGCCTCATTTGCTTCATTAAGGATAGTGTAGTCTTCGCTGTGTAATTCCAGCTTAAAGGCGCTAAAGCAGAGTTTTACAGTTTTTTGGTCTACACGTTCACTTAAAGACCATAATCTACTCAGAGTTTTACTGGAAACATCAATGCGCGAGCTTAGTTTTTCTAGACTTAAGTGTTCGCCTTTATTTTCTGCTATTTCTACAGAAAGAATTGCTGACTGTAGCCGTTTAAGTCCTATGGAAGTTAGTACAACTCCTCGTTTGCGTTTAGTTTTACTCACATCTTAAACCAGTACAACTGCTCTAGTTGCCAAAGAGGGGTATTTAATGAGAAAAGGGCGTGAAACCAAAAGCTAGCAAGAACAATGGAAAAAATTATTGCCCACCCCAGCCCTTGGGGTGGTGATACCACAGCTTTGCCCAAGGGCTATTATTATACTCTGTTGGGGTTGATGCCGCGTGGCTATCAACGGGATAGCTTGCAAGTGTTACTGAGGCTGTTTTTGCAAGCTCAAGGACATCAAGAGGGGGGAAAAGCTAGCTTCGCTGCAACGAGTCGCCATACGGTGGCTGAAACGTTACCTAGCTGGTCATTTCAGAAAAATTTCTGACCAAATTTCCGCCAGAACGGAAACGCGCATTCAATCAAATGCAGGATTGTGGCTAAGATGCAAGGGACAAAAGAGTTTTTCTGTCATGGCTGTTGTTTGGCCCAATAGTGGCGCCAATGCTCTTACCCTAACTGACGAAGCTGAGATATCACGCCGTTGTTGGGGTACGGCGCGATATCTCAACTGGTTGATAGTCGTAAACTATTTAGTCTGTACAAGCGATCGCAACAAGTTAAGCTTGATGGCTTGTATGAAAGTTGTTTTTATTTCTTGGTTCTACCTGAACTATAGCGTTTCCTAGAAAAGTGCCTGAAAATTGCTTTTATCTGTGTGCATGGATGTAGTCCACAAAGTAAAATCTAGGACTAAGCCAGAATCTCAGCCAAGCGTAAGCTCCTAGACCTAGTAGTGCTATGACAATTAAGGGTAAACCCACATAAAGTCGCAATTCATCGGGAAGGAGAGCAACAGCGCCAACAGTAATCACAAAGTAGACTAAAAGCAATGCTTGTAAGCGTTGCACGACCAAAAGTGCTTTTCGACAGCTACTACAATGTTGGGTGTGTTGTTTGTAGCGATCGAGCGTTTGTTGGCGATCGTTATTGATGTTCGGTGTCGGTGGAACATTGATTCCAACTTCGCTCCAGGGTAGTTGTCCGTGACAATAGCGATCGAACCAATTCCTAAACTCAATTATTAAACGGTCTGCACTTGTAGGTAACTTATAGGCAGTTTTCCAGCTTTGGGTAGATTTTGCTTGTTGGAGAAAAGACTCTTGCTGCTGTAGAAGAACCATATCTCCATCAAGAACAACATTGCGATTGGTGATGTGATCCCACCAACGGGGTTTGAGATGATAGAGTGTTTGACCATAGTTACGGGCAAATTGAGCGACAATTCTAGACTTCCCAGGAGACACAGGTATACAGTAGGTGATTAATCCCAACTGTTTGCCGTCACCGCCAAAACTGACCGCATACTCCAAGCGACAAGGTGGTTCAAAAGTGATTTTTCTTTGAAAAGGTCCACCTATTACCCCTTCAATCAAATTGGGTGTTGATTGCACAATTTTGAACGCAATCGGTCTTCCTTGTTTGCGCTCGCCCTGCACGCCGTGATGAGCAAAAGGAACATGACTCGGATCTGCCACATTTTCCACAAGGGTTTCCCAGTCATATTCTAAATCTCGTACAAAAGAAGACCAAACAAAGCCTTGAGTTGCATCTATTTGCGGTGATAAAGGTAAGGGTGTATTTGCAGCTTGTTCCCTTGATTTTGCATCTGGCCAAACCCAGAGTAAATCCTGTTGCTGACGAACTGGTAGTGCTACAGCACACAGATTTTCTTTATTCTTGCTTACAAGTTCTGGATTTTCCGCTTGGGGAATATGAGTACAAATTCCCTGTTCATCAAATTGCCAACCGTGATAGCTACACATTAAATTCCCTGTTTCGTCATCAATGCGCCCCTCACTTAGGGGCGCAAGGCGGTGGGGACATCGATCTAAAAACACTTGGAAAGTTTCAGATGATTTGGGTTTCCAGATAACTAAACGCAGTCCCAAAAGTGTTACAGAAGTTGGTTGCTTGGGATCTAAGTCTTCGAGTGGTATTATAGGATACCAATGCTCAAAAAAATTGAATTCTGGTTTCATTTGACCAAAAATTTGGGTGTCGGGGGTAGGGAAAGAAAAAGACCTCCAAGTTCCCTTGGGGTACCCTGCGCGATCGCACAAGAAATGGAGGTATCCTCATATTCTACCCCAGACCACCAGGAAATTCCTAGCGGCTTGCACTCTATTTTGGTGTAGGGTATGGGAACCCCACACCCTCTAAATCAACCTGCTGGGGATTTTGGGGTCTTGCTAAATTAAGCTAAAACCTCAGTCTGTAGTAGCGCTTTGCGTAATGCCGTTATTGCTTCTTCGGTCTCTACCAATCGGTTGAGAGCAAGTGCAATATCATCTTCAACCTTCAGCAGTTTAGCTGCTTTTTTTACAGCTTTTTGCTCTTCTGTTGAGTAATCCTCATCCGCACGAGCCATTTGAATTGCATGATACAACAATGACCTTGATTTTGACCAAGTAGAAACATCAACTGAAACCTTAGCCAGCAGGGCTTCTAAATCTGCATTTTTGTACTCAAAGGTTTTGTATTTTTCTATTACTTCTTCAGGAGCCCCAGCCATGCGTTGATGATTTACTAACCAGTTAAGTTCGGCTTCTGAAACCTCTCCGTCTGCTCCAGCAATAGCGAGCAGTGCATATCCATAGTTAAGATATGCTTCAGTAGGAATCTCGGAAATACCTAAGTTCTTTTTCAAGAATTCTGAAGCAGGTAGTACTTCTTGAATATTGCTCATACTTTACCTCTGGTTTTTTTGATAATTTACTATTTAGCCAACACGATTTATAGAAAAATTTATTGCCCAGGTTTCTACTTACTGTTTACCTATTAAATTCTTTCTATAATTGCTGATCTACTGCTATTGGTTAAGATCTTCTCAAGGTCAGAGCGAAAATGCAAGGACAGTTAAGACAGTTAAGCAAAAAAATTTAGAACATAGTTAAGACAGTTATTACTAAATTTTCACAACATAGAGAGTACCACTGGTTAAACTTCCTGGAGTTTACCCAGGAAGTCATAGACTAGCTGCTCGAAAGTCAAAGGAAGGGATACTCATACTCAAGGTGACCCGTGCGAGCAGTTAACACCTCTCCTGATAGAACAACACTCAATCGCCCTAGACTAACTAGAGTGTAATATTGTTAATATCAATGGCAATATTGTTCGGGTTGTTCTTTCCCCAGGCAATTGTGGCATCGTATTGTTCTTTTTCATTGCTGAAATTCAAAGCATTAAAACCTTCTACTTCTGGCTTACAATAATAAATTGTTTCTGCCAAATGTTTGTCAGAATTGTAAGCTTTGATGTCTTTAAGGAACTCTTTTGTCCAGGTGTCCATAACCAATAAAGGGTCCATAGCGGGTTCTGGTTCTTCAAGTTCTTCAAGGGCACCGCTACGCTTGGCTAGACTGACTCGTTGCAAAGCCTCTGCTTCGGTCTTGGCAAAATTGGGAGAAATGAAGTAAATCTTATCAAACTTTTCGCCATAGACCTGGAAAAACTCTTGATAATCAGAGAAAACCATACCATCGCCAACTCCCCCATCGACAAAATTTGCAGCTATACCGGCGCTGTTCTTAATAGGGAGATTGACGAGGGGCTTGGCTTTGTAGTAAAGTGTTTGCTCGGGGAAAGTCTGTGGAATAGCAGTGGAACACATTAAGGAAGAAACCAATCTCAGATCAAGCTGGTGGTCCTTAATGTTTTTAGCAATCACCAATTTGTCAGTGTCACTTGGAAGTTCGCTGGCAACTTTTGCAATATTCGTAAGCCAATAGGTTTTAGTTTGTAATTTCAAGCCCTCGAAGTATACATTTGTTGCAAGAATTGCGCTCTCAAACGGCAAATCTTTGATCGTGGTGTAACCTACTTGCTCGGTGATATCTCTTAGAAGCTTACGCAGCGGAGAGGTGTCGAAAGGTTTTTCTCCTGTGTAGACTTTCTCTGTGGTCATAGTGAAGAGAGTTTTTTGCTTAAAATCATCCCATGTAAGCTTTGGAGAAGGACAAAAAGCGGCATTAAAGACAAAGGACATCAGCGCTCCCGAACTCAGTCCACCGACGAATTTCACGTCTTGAATATTTAAGCCTACGCCTTGTACACCCTCAATATTACCGAGCAGTAAGTCTAAAATTCCCGCTTCTTGGGCGATATATGAAGCGGCTCCATTGAACAAAATCGCAGTTGACATTGTTTACATCCTTATTTACTGGTTTTATTTCACCAAGCATCCACAACGCGAGCAAAACTACCCTAAAGGACTTGGAGGAGTCTTGTTAAGGTTATGAACGAGCTGAAATAGATTGCTTCTACACGAAAAACCTTAGTTGAATAGCAGTCCGATTTCAATCCCAGTTAAGACAGTTAATAAAACGGCTAAATATTTTTTGAGAGACAGTTAAGATAGTTGTGTTGCAAAAACAGGAAAGGACACAATAACAGTTAAGACAGTTAAGACATTAAGGACAGTTAAGACATATTTAATAAAATTTTTAGATTTTGAAAAATTATTGGTCATTCGGTGCAACCGGGCGCGCCACAGGTTCCAACAGTGACCGCTAGGCAAGAAAATCGATTTCCTCATCTAGGTCTTGAAACTGCTACAGATTCATCAGCATATCGGCTTTTTTTGATCTAGTTCACTACGCTCAAGTAAATGCTTTCTATTCAATAGAACTTTTTGTAGAAGGATTGAAGCAGGTTCATCTTGTGGATTTTGCGGTACTAACTTTCCTCCGAAAGCCAACTGCAAAGTGGTTTGCTTTAAGTCCTATGAGTCTTGGAGGTATTGTGGGACGAGCCTGTAAAGCTTTGGTGTGATGACTTTTAGCTTACTTGCTTGTCCCTTTCTTATCCCGAACTCACGTTACATATAAATCGCACGGCTCAGACGAACCCCGAAATCGGCATCCGGATTTGTCGTGGCGTCACCAAGCCGCTCTTGCATCACTGCAACTGCTAAGTCCCGGCGCTTTGGCGATCGTGATGCGTCGGCAGATGCCAGCGCTGCCGCCATCTGTTCGCGCGTGAGATCAGTGCAATAGCAGGGCGTGCCGGGTTGCTGACGCCACGAATCGGCGATCGTGCCGGCGTCGAAAGCATCAAGCCCGGTGTCTTCGACGAGGGCCATCGCCACGGAGCGATCGTTCTCGCGGTCAGCAGCCACAGGGAGGGCGATACGGTCAGGACTTCCAGCAGGCTTGCCCTTAGTGGCGAAGGAACCAGACCCGATCGCGTTCCACGCCTTGGCGATCGGCCGGCCTAGCTGTTGGGCCACCCAAAGGCTCTCAACCTGCCCGGCCTCGATAGCATCGATCTTGTCGTCGCGGTGGGGATAGTAATTCGACGTGTCAATGACGACTGTCTCGGCTGGTAGGTTGGCGATTAGCGGCGCGATTGTGGGAATACGGTTGAGAGGGATCGAGAGGATCACCACGTCAACGTCCTCCACAGCTTGGGCCGTCGAGACCGCGCGTGCGCCCAAAGCCAGCACATCGGCCTCGATCGTCTCTGGGCCGCGAGAGTTAGCCACCTTCACGTCATGTCCGGCCGCACTGAGTTTGCGTGCCAAAGTCTTCCCGATATGGCCAGTGCCCAAGATCCCGATGTTCATTTTCTTCGTGTTATCCATGATAAATAATCCTTTTACGGAGTTGTTTGACGGGGTATTGCCAGCCCGTTCAAGGTGTCGCGAAGCTCGGCAAGGTCTTCATCGGAGAGACGGCAGGCCGTCTCGATCTTTTCAGGGATCGAGCACGCAGCCTCGCGAAGTGCCTCGCCCGCTTCTGTCAGATCGATAAGAACACGGCGTTCGTCCAGCAGGTCACGGGTGCGCGTCACCAACCCCGCGCTCTCAAGGCGCTTTAAGAGGGGCGTCAAGGTGCCGTTATCCATACCGAGTTCTTGCCCTACTTCCCCAACAGTGCGCGGGGTGCCCTCGTAGAGAGCGAGCATGACCAGAAACTGAGGATAGGTCAGGCCCAAAGGCTCAAGAAAGGGCCGATGAAGCCGAATGACGCGGTTCGACGCACTATAGAGGGCAAACGAAAGCTGCCTCCCCACACGTCGCCGTTCGTTGATGTTCGAGTTGTTATCCATTTAAAAATCCAGTCAACAACCATTATATAGCGCACTACATAATAGTTCAATACCTATAATTCAACCATATCCTGAGTCTGGGCTTGGAACTGCTACAGATTCATCAGGATATGGAAGTTTCCCCGCCTATCCGTTTATCTCGGTTTAATACTTACTCAAGTTACTCTGCTGGTTTATGCCGATCGCACCACGTCTCCCCAGCGCGGACAGGTTCGCCACAAGCGGGGCAATGGTTCGGGAGTTCGGCGGAGTCTGGAAGCTCTCCTGTGCCATCGCAAACGGGGCATTCCACATCATATTGTTGGTGGACACCCGGAACAGCTCGGACGTGAATGATTTTGAGTCCCTTGCACCCTAGACATTCCATGTCAATATCCTTGACCTTGATAGCTTTGGTAAATTGAATCGAAGCAAAAACATTACACCGACAGCAGCTATGTATTGCTGTTCTTGCTAAATGGGAGCGCTTGGCCAAATTCAACGACAATAAACTTTGCTCGCTTTCATTTCCATTATGTGCGATCGTTCAGAGGGGTATCCTGACCCTTCTTATTGAAGTTAGTGAGAAGGTCAGTTGTTGATGAACTTAACAACTGACCTTTGCCCTCGAAAAGTTGATGAGGTAACAACGTCTCTGGAGTTGTGATAATAAAAGCATTGAAGCCCCTGAACCTCAAAAAAAATAGCGGATTATTGACAGGATTATTGACTCATAAGATTGTCCAAGATCGTCTTGAACCTGATTCAAGCGATATCGTCAATCTCTTTTATTGACCCACACACAGCAAGCGTATCTTTTCTTTTGCCCTGGAGGATTAGAAGCAGGCGATCGCCTGCTTCACAGTCTGTTGGATTATTGAAGGCGATCGCTCCTGCGTAAGTTCTGTGAGTGAATTTGTCGCGCTTGCTTACAATCGCCGAACCATCACCTTGTCCACATTCAGGTAGCCCCCTGGGAAATCAAACACGAAGCTGTTCAATCCGCGGTGTAAGGAAATCGTTCCGATCGTGTAGTTGTTCCACGCAGTCCACCTCCCAGTCGGCGGTAAGTTAGAAGTACAAATTTTGGGACCGCTGGCAGTGCGAGCGCAGACTTTAGCATCAGATTGCGGCGTCGAGTAGCGCACGCTCAAGCTGTAGTTGCCAGCCGGTAAAAAGACTTCGCGGAAGCCGATATACTCATTAGGTTCGATCCAACCGACAAAATAGTTGCTGCCATCGTAGCCTACGTCGAGTTTGTTGTACGTACAGGTGGAACCGCCTGGATTGGTTACGCGGTAGGAGCCCCCTGTATTCCCCGGACTGGTGTCATTATAATCATCCGCAGTTTCAGCTTCGAGTTCGACATAGGTATTGTTGGGGTTGGAGTAGCGCTGAACAATGTTGAGCGATTGGTTTGGATAGTCAATCCAGTTTTGATCGCCTGGTTGCGTACAGTTATTATTCGGGTCGTTGCGTTCGACATTGCGATAGTAACCTGCACTCTCAATCACATTTGTCCATCCCTCCAACAGGACAAACTTCGTAGATTTTTGCTGTTCGAGATTGGAAATCAACTCATTGCCATGTCGGCGGGGAATTTCCAGACAGTTCGCTCCACATCCAGGACCGGTATTGTTCGGTGCGTAGCGAAACGATGGAGCAACAGTTGCTCCGGTATAGCCATTGTAGTTCGCCGCAGGCAGCGTTCCTATACGCTGGCTTGCCTCAAACCAGGTATAAACAGCATCAACATGACCGTTTAGGGTAGTGTCGGCATTATAAAACTTCTGACTGACCACAATAAACGGATTGAAGCCGTAGGTAGTTTGGATTTTGCCTCGCAGCCAGTCGAGCATCCGCGACAGGTTCCCCGGCATATTAGTAACATTTGCTCCAGGGTCCCAAATGAAGATCAAGGGGCGAGAGCCTTCTTTGGCAAGGAGGTTGCTCGGAATCGTTTGGTAGAAGCGGTTCCAGCGGCGATCCCACAAATAGTCCTGCCACAATTGGGATGCACCAACGTTAAACGGATTGCCTGTCCGTTGTTTGTACTCGTCCCCGACAGTCGGGAAGTCATCAAACATTGCTACCTTAAGCCCCGAACCGCGACTGGTAATCGCTTGAACCAGCTTAGTTAATTGGTTCGGGCACATATCTCCATTGCCGTGCATTTCAGTCGAACTCGCCGTGGAACAACCCCGGTTATGGGCAGCAACTATTCCGATATTTGCATGATCCATCTCTTCAGTCATTGCCTTCCACCACTCAGGCAGTTCTCGGTTCCAAGGCGAGAATAGCGGGCGATCGCACTGCTTTTCTGTGATGCGCTCTCCCTTATAGGGGTTTTCTGGTCCTTCATTACAAGCTTCAGTTCGCTCGTAGCCAAAAACTGGAATCAAACGGCTAATACCCGCACCAATGCCCTCTTCCCCAGTAACCGTGAAGTTATCGAAGTCACTGTCGCCAGCAAACGTACCAACACCCACTTTTCCATCGGGATAAATTGAGGTATTGAGTGTGAGTATTTGATCGAGGGGTTCGTTCCCTTTACGGTAGTAAACAGAAACGCTGTTGCGCGAAACAACTACCTTGAGATGGTATTGCGTTCCATTACCAGTGATAGGTCCATGTCGCGTGCCATCAGGCGTCCAGACTTTCACATTTGACGGAGACGGTGCACTCAATCGGATCTGGTTTGTCGAACGCATGATGTCTACGCGGTATGCTTCGTCTACATTCGCGTTTGTATAAATTACCTTGGCTTCCTGTGCGTTGCCGATCATGTAAACATCTGTTTCGATGGTATATCCGCGAGTGTTAGATGCCACAGCAATGTAGGAGCGCGTTACACCTTGGCTATCGCAAGAACTTGGGATGCAGTTGGAATAACGTCCGTTCTCAAGCGCCCACGGACCAGCTACAGGCAGCCAGTTGTTTGCATGATCGCCAAAGGTCTCGTTAAGGTAGGTAGACGGTGCAGCAGTTGCAAGTGGGATGGGGGTGAAAACTGCTGTAAGTTGCACCAGTATCACCACTAAAAAAACACAAAAAACACGCTTCATAGCGACTATTTCCTTTGGTTAAAACAATAATTATCCTAGAGAGACTCTTTAGATATAGCTGTGTGGAAAAGTCGCTACCAGTCGCTTTTTTGAGTGACACTCATTTGCAGTAGCTCATTTGAGTGTCACTCGCTTGTTGGCGAGGAATATTCATGAGCTTGTTCACAAGCTTTTGCTTGAAGACCTTATTACCTCAGAGTAGATGCAATAATTGCTGCAAGTGCAAAAGCTGCTCCTACTCCTGGACGTCCTTCAACGCCTCTACCACCCGCACAATCTCCGTTGTCACGGAACCCGATCTAACCTGCCGACACCGACTGTTTGTAGTGCAGGAAATCTGACTTACCAACCGTTTCCCTTCCTAGTGTAACGTTGTCTGCTAGAGAGACCATAAACTTATAATTTTGATAGAGAAAGACGCTTGATTCGATTAGACCATAAACTTTTAAAAAGTACACTAAGTCACAATTAGTTGGGCGATAAACCGAAATCTTCATGGTCATAAAGACCAGCAGGTCTATTACCGAGCAAGGAATCAATCTGGTCTTGAGTGAGAGATTGGTTAAAAAGACAAGCTCTTTTGGTATATATTCATTCTCCTAGTTTCATCCATACGTTTACCCCCCGGTGAGTAAAAATTCGCATTTCTCTGGTTTCACCGATCGCAACCTTACTTTTATATTTCTCAGCAACCCATCCGAGCGGGAAATAGCCAATGTTTTTGGTACTTTCGGGATACCTCATATCAATGGCCAACTCCATTCTGGCAGCTTGTTCACCAGAAGCGGGTTTTAGGCATTGAACAATCCGAACCAAAACATTTTGGCTGATCCATTTACCTCGGCTCCAGATATTGGGCTTCTGTCTGTGGACGTTGTAGACATCGAACCATTCGAGAGGATCGGGATTTTATCGTAATTTAGTCAAAAATGACTATACTTTTATTAGCTATAGGACTGACCGTTAGCATCGGCAAATTGCTCAAGCGCTGACTCTTTAAGAGCTTGATATTTGGCCGATACCTCACGGATTTTGGTAGTGTCACCCTCATTTTGCTCTTTCCATTTGATGGCAGCACTCATTTCAATCCGATACCCCTTGCGCTGTTCAAAGGCAAAATTGGTTTGTTCTTGAGCGACATCAACTCCCACAAAAAGTGCATTCTCAAAGGAGTTGATGTCTATGTTTGTCTCCAGATCTGCTGGTCGCCAATAGCTGTTGACGACTTTGACGAGCCGGGATTCGGCCTTTTAGGTCATATTTAATAATCTCCCTCGCAGTCTTGACATATTCAGCTTCTGATTGAATTGAATCTCCTTGCTCACCTTCTTATTTCGCTTCCTTTTGATAGATTCTGAGTTCTTTAGCCAGAGCTTGAGTTGAGTTAGTAGCAGCTACTAACTTCTCACATTTAGCTCTGAGTCGGGTAATAAATTTGTCTTTTTCCAATGTTTCAAACTCGAACCACTAAAACAGCATCCAGGCTACTTTTTCTGTGCGTTTTTCCGCTTCAAATACCAAACCACAAAGAAGCTTTTCTCTGTAGTTTCCCAGTTCGGGTTTGTTGCCTTTGAGAAAACTCCAAGGGATAACCAAATCAAAACCTGAGTCATCTAATTCGGGGTTGTAGGCAATTGTACATTTTGCTACCCATTTCTTGAATAATGCTATCCTAAATTGCAATGGGATTTCTGGATCGCTGTCCAGATGAACGTCTCCAGTCCCCAATATTGCCATAAATTTTTTGGAAGCTTTGCCGTGGCTATCTCCGCTATTCCAGTGCCTCCCGTTTGTTGAATCATCTTGAGGGTTCCCTTGAGCATCTTTATGCTCGTGGTCAATCACTATGTAATTGAATTCTCTGCCAGCTAAGAGTTTGCAGCCTGTATGTAAAATGCTGCCATAAATAATTCGTTTCCATTGCTCCTGGGGGGGTGACAACCAGCCTGAAACCCAGAGGTGGTGAGGATTGAGCCAATGTGTGCTAAAAAAAGATAGGCAGCATAATTGTTACACGCTTGCCTATCCAAAAAATAATGATACCAACATT
>Ga0247770_1001383_pt1 | contig 19124 bp, 16 predicted proteins | sample UWRJL136409B6_FD_179943 | JGI IMG/M metagenome (GOLD analysis project Ga0247770, IMG submission 179943) | Plant litter microbial communities from Arlington Agricultural Research Station in Wisconsin, United States - UWRJ-L136-409B-6 | ecosystem: Environmental > Terrestrial > Plant litter >... | reverse complement strand
GTTGCAAAGTGACTTGATTTGGTAGAAAAGGGGAGTGCGAAGCACTCCCCAGTTATATACAAATGGAAGCTCCCTGTGTGTGGGGAGAGCACATGATCCAAGGCCCCTGCGCTCCAGCCAAGCCTGGCTCGGCAGGGCACCTGCGCGCCTGAGCGCGCCTGAGCGCCTAGCGAGGCGGCTGTAGTTCGACACTACGTCAACTCGAATTTCCCTCTTTGAGCTGAAGATTTTTTATCCAAGCAGGCGCCGTCTTCAGCGGCCTAGTTCATAGAGAACTGAAAAAGGGCGCTGTAGCATCGGCAGGCTACATCTATACCAGTTTTCTTCAGCGTCCGTACGTCTTGGTCTGACAATATAGTGGAATATATTATATCAAGGAGCTATTCCGGTGGCTATCTATCTGGACGCCTGCGACGTCGTTATTGGATATGATTATTTCTCTCCCAGCCTGCGAACACAGGTAGTGAACCTATTCTTTAACACTCAAGTCCAATTTGCAAATTTATGTAGCCTGGCAACACAAAAACAATCACATTGAGTTGGAAGGACAGTTCCACGACGTTTCGGTAGGGAAATGGTTCAAGGAACCGGACAAACAAATGAATTTATTCCAGCAACTCTTGCGTGACGTACAAGGCTATTCTCGACGCCACAACTAGTTGGCCTTCTCGACCCTAATCTTGGACTCGCCACTGCTATGATATCCCTCAGTAGCAACAATCTGGAAATCCAGCCTCCCAAATTTCACTCCAAACTTTTTCTCCCACGCGCCGAAATGCAGTTTCATGTTGACGGTGCCGGCGGTCCGTCTGTCCTTGGCATCGCGAACAGAGTATAGCTGGTCCGTCAGCTGACCGCCCAGGCTGACGAACCGGTATCTGCCGATAGCATACGTCGCACCGTCTGCCTCGATCGTGACATTGTGGCTAGCGTTGTTGGAGAATATCTGCGTCGGGTCGAACGTGCCGTACGACTCGACGACGTAATACTCGAGGCGCGGATCCTTGGACCAGCCGTAGATGGAGAGGTATCCGTTACCGTTGGGCTTGAAGTCCCCAGAGTAGGTGATATTGCGATCTGCTGTGCCCGGGTTCCAGCCCTTGCCGCCGAGGAAATTGAGGCTGTTATTCCAATTTAGCGTGTAGAGTCCCTCGGGACCATTCTCGTAGTTGACCTCGCCGACGCCATCGGTCCAGAAATGCCAGTAGAAGCCGTCGTTCTCGCCACTCCCGCTCTTCAAGGTTCTTGTTCGTAGGCCCGTCGTCAGAGGCGTGGCACGGCTGCAAAAAGGGACTGCAAGAAATAATATCGCATTGAGAGTAAAAGTTTTGACCAAGACCATTGTGAACTACGGGCACCCTCCTAAAACCGGTAATGAATGGGGGTTATATTGTAATGATTATCTTGAAGGGGGGCGACAACTCAGTTTATATTAACTTCTCTGAGAACGACAGTACGAGAAATTGGGCTGCCCTTGCTAGCTAGAAAGTTTGCGGGGAAATCAGGCTAAATGATGCTTCGATACTCGATACCCTCCCTACCAAAGCCTCAGGAGACTCATGGAGCTAGTAGTTGCTCGCTACGATTTCCCAGATGAGGGGAAGCCACACCTACCTTACTTTAAGCAGTGGATGGTATTGGTCATCCGAGTCTGTGGCCTCGGGAATGACAAAAAAAAACCCGGTAGGTAATATAAAAGCTTAGACGAATCTCCTTAGTTACTTAATTGCTATAGAGCGTAAAAGAGGCAGTTTGCCAATAGTAATTCTAAAGCGAAACTGCTCGGTGCGTAAAGGTAAAAATTCAAGGCAGTAGAATCCGAATATCGTCCCTTTTATTACCTGCTTTGCCATAACCAGTCTTCCCCTCACTTGGCTGATACAAGCTGGGTCATAACGTCATCGAGGGGCATAAAAATAGCGGTTGGTGGTACCATCCAGGGGCTGATACAAGCTAATTTCAGCTCCTGTCCCAAAGATCACTAATCCGGTTATAGTTCGGCCAGTTATGACACCGTCTTACACGTTGCTTCTTCACACACCATTAACTAACTCGTTCAATGCAGTGAAATTGATATAGGGGCTCCTAACAGTCTTTAGCTTCCAAAAAACAGGCACCCTTGCATCTCTTCGTCTACCAACCTCGTCTCATCGACTTGAACTGAACCGCAGCCGTACTATGACCATTAAAATGTTCATTCCACTCACCTTCCTCCTCCTCGCCTGTAAATTTTTTTATAAAAAAGTGCGGAATTGTATTTACATCAATCATGCCCTTTTGCTAGTTGAGGTTGAATCACATTTGGAGGAATGTTGTCAACTTGCGATTTGGATGCTGGTGTGCGAACCACTCATAAGGTGGTTTTTGGCGGGTTCGTGTGTGGGCTGCTGGGCCGCTGGGTTTTTTACCACCCTCTTTTTTGGGCAGGGAGGGGAAGAGTTTAAAACTGTAGTGCTGTTCACTTTAGGCCACTAAGCGCAGATTCCGGAGTCCCTGTCAAACGGAATGAAAGCCTCAGGCAGGGGGATCTCCTTACGCCCTGTTGGCTAGAAGAGCGATAAAAAAACTCGCCCCAGGCATTAATACAAATTAGGGCATGCCCGCATCCCGCAGGCCTCTTGGCCTCACCTTCTCGTTTGATCCCTTATCATGCAATCCCCCGCCTATGGCAAGTTGCAACTTCAGCACCTGCCGATTCTCGATTTGCTACATTCGTATCAGTAAGGGGCATTTGTCTTTTGTCTTTAATATGCAAAATATGCAACTTACTTCTTCGATGCTTTTCTTCACGATGTACCGGAAGACAGTCACGACTTTTTGTTACCCGAGTCTCGATATTCGACCGATCGTGTGACGAACCTGGGCTGGACTGGGCTGGTAGACCGGAGGGAGGCGTGTCGAAGGCCAGCCATTCTTACGACATGGCAAATATCCTTTGACCGCATTCGATCCAAGCGGCCCTCTGCAGCCGATCTTCTGTCACTGATATGCTTTCTCGACTCGCAGAGAATTCCCCGTAATATTTTGAAGCCTTCCCTGGCTTGTAAGAACGCAACGCGGACAAACACCCCAGCAAGTCTTGCAGATACGGATGTTGATTTCCAGGAAGATTTAGTAATGCTGAAAGATTACTTTCTCATTGTCTCAAACGAGACAGGAGATGTTTTTAGTATGCATGCGCTCGTACAGCTATTGACAAGAAGGTGGCTAGAGGCGCATGGGCGACAAGAGACGTTTCAACAACAGTGCATCGATCGGCTTGCGGCATCGTTCCCAACAGCAGAGTACGACAATTGGGAGACCTGCCGGCGCCTATTTCCCCATGCTCAAGTTGCGTTTGGCTGCCAACCCAGTGAGGATAAAATGGAGTGGGCGAGTCTCTTCCACAACACGGGGTGGTTTGCGCGGTTGCAGGGGAGATATATTGTCGCAGAGCTGATGACGCGCCGAGCGCTTCATGGGTGTGGGGCACTTGAAAAAGGCCAACCGCTTTCGTTGGAGTGGATGGCCGACCTTGCCCTTATCCTACACGATCAACACAGACACAAGGAAGCGGAGAGTCTATGCAGCGAAGTCCTCCATATGAGGGAGAAGCTGCTCGGCAGAGAGCATCGAGACACCATCATAAGTGTCAGCAATCTTGCATCAATACTTTCGGCCCAGGGCCGGTACCAAGATGCAGAGAGGGAGAATCGGAAAGCATTGGAGGTGATGCAGAAAGAAACGGTGTTTGCAAAGGATGATCCAGACACCCTCAATACTTGGAGCAATCTCGCATCAGTGCTGAGAGAACAGGGAAAATATCACCAGGCAGAAACGATATATCAGCAACAACTTGAGGCGATGACGAGACGGCTCAGCAGGAACCACCCAGATACGCTTGTCTGCATGAACAATTTTGCCTGGACGCTGCAGTCCCAGGCGAAATGCAAGGAGGCAGAGCTAATAAATCGGCAAGCACTTGAGAGAATGGAGGGAGTCTTTGAAAAGAAACATCCTACTACACTTACTTGCAAGAGAAACTTGGCAGTGATCCTGCAACACCGTGGAAAGTCCCAGGAGGCATACGAGTTGAGTCGACAAGTGCTGGAGACGGCGCAGAAGGAATTGGGCGAGAAACATCGCGACACGCTTATCAGTTGTAGCTATGTCGCCACAATCCTGGAATTACAGGGCAAGTTTAAAGAGGCAGAGGGGAGGTACCGAGAAGTTCTGGAGGGCATAAGGGGGGTTTCGGGCGAACTACATCCGAATTATCTTACGGCTTTGGCAAATCTTTGCAATGTGCTACGGTCCCAGGGGAAACACGACGAGGTAGAGCAGATACGGCGACAAGCTCTTGAGATGTCAGTGAAGCTGCTTGGTGAGGAGCATCCGGTTACAAAAATTTTTGGGATCGACCGTAATACGGGGTTTTCATTCAGTTGGGATTTCAGCCAGAGCCTACGGTCTGGAGCTCTGTGTGGAATTGGTGTTGTGTTGTGTGTCTACCTTGTGTTGAGGGAGAGTCGGGGTTCGTTTTGAGGAGAAGACATACTCTCTGCTATCAATTTGGGTCGTATCTTCTTCTAGCATAAGGACCTGTGGAATGTCCTCACCAACTCGAATACAGATGGGCCTTAGAGAAACGCGCCACCCGAATCCCAGCACTCGCGACGGTGTTCGGCTCCACGATTAATTTCCCCGCCCGATGTCGTGGGCAGCCACTGCGTGAGGCCGTGGAACATAACGCGTCGATCCTGTTACTGGTGTCGAATGCCTTTCAGTTATATCTAACGTCTCGTTCTCAGCGATGCGCATGGGATCGGGTCGACCGTCAACCTCAACTATCTTTCGCCTGCGGGGGATTTTGTTTACAGGGCCGTCTACATTTACGCCGTCATCGTAAGTAGGGGGGAATAAAGGGGTAATAAAAGGTGAGAGCGTCTCCTGGTACTGCACCTACCTAGCATCTGTGTCATCTGCACTATGACTGGGTGCACATACGGAATAGGTAACTATCGATACATGGCTGCAAAACCTAACTCTCCAACTTAAACCCCGTGCGGTGCGTGATTCCTGGTAGATAGCTCCCAAACATTGGCTTTTGTGGGGCGGGAAGTGGGGGACACCGCCTGCCTTGTCTCTGAGCAAGGTTGACAGTCAAACTTTGCCTGCACTTTTATTTCTAGCGTGAAGTTTTCGACTCGCCAAACCGACCACCGTTCCTTGATATTTCAGATCCTCATCACTAAATCGTGACACTTCTCGCTTCATCAAGTTACCTACGGATGTACAGCACTAGTCTCGAACTCTCGCGCTGCCTCACCTCATCAAAAGCAAGATGCGACATCTCGAGAATCCCACGTATTTCAAAACTAGCCACTGGAAAACGCTCTGGATGAGCAAAGTCTCTGACTTTGACGAACTCAAAAAGGTCGCAGCGACATCGGCTTTTGTTGCCATTGACACAGAAGGCTGGGGCCGTGATACCCGCGAGGTCGCCGAGATAGGCCTCTCCTTCATGGCTCTGGACTTCTCTGCAAACCACACGAATTCGGTTTCTTTCAACAAAGCACTGCCAACCCTGCCAACCCTTCATGATCTTGTCGATCATTATCGAATCCGTACTCGGTGCATCCGAGTAGCCGGCCGGGTCCGAGATATGGGTATCCGCGAGGCATTCGAATTCGGCAACGAGGACGATGTTACTTATCTACCCGCCGAAGAGATCGGGACAGCTATAGCCCTCACTCTGGCCTCTTTCAAGAAAGAAACGAAGCGGGATCTGGTCCTGGTGGGATTCGCCCCGTGCGCAGAGTTCCGTGCCATCTCCATCCACTACTCTGTCATAGCAGAGTACTTCTCCTCCTGGGTTGACTTGCAGGAGGTAGTTCGCGAAGTCGCCGGGATAAACTTCAAGCCTAGCATGCGAAAGACCCTCATCGGACTCGGATTCGAGCATGATCGTGCTGCTGTCCCCGTGGACCGGAAACGGAAGCATAATGCGGGCAATGACACAGTGCGGATGTTAAGGATTCTCGTCAGTCTGCTACATCTTTCGAAGCCAGCTCAGCTACACATCACGAAGACTAAGACGCCAGGGGCGACGCACGTGCACAAGGTCAAATTCTGGAACGGGATGAAGCCGAAGCCCAGAGAGGTGTACCCCTTCATCGCCATCATGAAGCTGGTTGGTTATGACTTGTCTGGGGTTAGGCTGAACGGGCTGCGCTCCAATTTCTTGGAATACTCCCCGGTAGCTGTAGGAATTTCAGCCAACAAGAAATACGGATGGGTGTGCCTTCCGAGTCTGGATGTGCTGGATGAGTTCGTTCGCGACGTAGACGGTAGAAGAGATCCGGAGGGAAGGGAGTGGTCAGTGAGAAGAGATTACGATCCAGCGATTACAGAGGCATGGACCGCGGAGGAATATTCAGAACGGAAAAGGCTGCAGGAGAAGGGGGATATGGAACAAAAGCAGGCGGAAAGAAAGGCTTGGCGGGAGGAAAGGGAATCAGACGAGTTAGCGCTAGATGAGCTAGGCCTCGGTCTAGATATAGGGGGTGATGATTCAGATGGGAGTGAGTGACATCAAGAATACCTGCCCCAAAGTTCTGGTTTCGGAACTTGGGAGGCGGGCCCCCGGTGATTATATCCAATCCATAATTTTTTCCCCTGCTTGTTCTGTATCAAGGAAAAGACTCGAGCTTTCTCCTTAGGCATCAGTCATGTATTCCTTAATCTCGACGCGGTGATGCCTGGAAGTTTCTGTTAGCATGATTCTCAAGTTCCTAGTGTCTCGACAGCGCCAAGACCTATCTTCCTATCTATCTAAAGTACCTACCTATTCTCATTCGTGCGATCAAACGCCACGGAGCTATCCTGATGGGTGGAGCGGCAGGGGCCCAGGGCCCGAGATCATCTCTCTGAGGTGCTCAACACTACCCAAATCACCTTTTGGTGGGCAATTACCCAAGAGTCAAAAGGTTTGCTGGGCAACCTACTTGTGGCATCAGCAGCATACAGCAACACCGATACATACAGAGCAACATAACCTGGAAGTATCTAATCCAGTGCGCCCGCGGCTGCCTTCCTTTACCGTCATGTCCCATCTCCGCACCTTCCCGCCTCCGTTCTTCCGTCAACTTACCGTCCTGCCCCTTCCTCCAAGCTTTCTCAGCCCACACATCAACCCAGATTCATTGCCCCGTCCTCCAACAAAGCAGGTCGGTATGGCGCAGTGGTCTACCGCGTATGGTTGATGCCCATATCTCTTAGGAGGCGAGGGTTCGAATCCCTCTGCCGTCGAGGTTAAAGGCACCGCCTAACGAGATCATACGCTAAGGGGTGAATCACCATATTCCTACGGGAGCCCGGGTTCGAATCCCGGTGCCGACGAGACTTCTTTTTTTGTCTGTCTCGACTCATTTCTCCTCTCTCTCTCTCAAGCCAAAGCGATGGTTCGGTGGTGAGAGACCCAGCTCGGGGGAGGATGCGGGTGCTGGGTGGCCTTGGTGGCCATGTCAAACGGGGCAGGAGCGAGAGGCTAGCGCGCGAGCTGTCCTTGTGGCTGCCAGTAGTGGTAATCTATCGATTGATCGATGACTTGGGGAGAAAGAGCAGACGTCTTGTGTCAAATGACTGCGCTCCGGACCACGTCACAGACGATGTGGAAGAAGGACGGTGCATGCCAACTTGTAACATCTTTTAGGGAACGTATCCTTGCACCATGGCCTCCGTTTCACTTGAGCCATGATCCCACACATAGCCCCAGTCGAGGCTCAAGGCCTCTCAAGATGCAGTCAAGGCCTCTCATGATGCGGGCAGAGCCTGCCAAGTACTTGGACGCTAAGGCGCGATGACGGGACTTTGCCCCAGCACATCCCAACAAGTACTTGTAATGACATGTTGTCTTGTTTCTTCCCTAGAATCTCTGCTTTTCCTATTGTTATCAATCTCGGTGTCGCCGACAGGCAATTCGTCTTGGCATTAGTTTCGCAGAAAATCAGGTCCGTGGCTTGGAGGCCTGTGTTCTGCTGCCTGCACGGCGAGACAAAAGGGGATTAGGTCAAAGCCTCGCCGCCGTTTTCCTTATCTGCCTTGCTCAAGCTTTTTAACTTCGCCGTTCTACTAATAAAGAAAGCCTCCCCGTTTTTCTCGAAGCGCATAAACCTCCACCAAACACAAATTGAACCTCAATTCGCTCAACCCTAATCAGCCGCGCCATGACTGAAGTCATCATCAGCCGCGACGGCGATATCCGCCTCGCGCTCCGCCAAAAGCAGCCAGAGGCCAAACCACAAACCCCCGACCCCCCCGAAAAGGAAAATGAACCCCAATCCCCGCCAACCCACGAAGATGACATCGCCACCACCAACGAACCCCCCCAAACTAAACCCGAACCCGACGTAAAAGTCCTCATCACCGCCTCCTCTCAAATCCTCTGCATCGCCTCCCCCATCTTCAAAACCATGCTCACCGGCGCCTTCCGCGAGGCCTCCGACTTCGCCGCGCACAAAACCTCCACCTCCTCCACCACCTCCTCCTCCCACGAGAAATTCACCCTCGACCTCCCCGAAGACGACCCCGAAGCCTTCACGCTCTTGCTGCGCATCCTGCACTATGACTACGCCAGTGTGCCGGAGCGACCGACGCCGGAGAGCTTGGAGGGGTTGGCGTTCTTGTGCGACAAGTATCAGTGCACGCATGTGCTGAGGTACTGTGGGAGGTTGTGGGCGAGGGATTGGCTTGATGCGTGTGCTGTTGCTGGTGCGGGTGTGGGAAAGGAGGGGGGAACGGTGGTGATGGGGGATGCGGCGAAGGTGTTGGTGTTTGCGTATGTGGCGGATTTGGAGAGGGAGTTTGTGGATGTTGCTTGGAGGTGAGTTTTGGGGTTCTGATTTTTGCGCTGGTGGGGGAGGTGGTTTGTTGGTTTGGGATCAGAGATGAGCTGACACGTCTGAACGTTTTGCAGGATTCTACTACACCACAAGGGTCCCATATGGGGGGACAAGGCCGAGGCTAGGGTGTTGATTGACCATCCGCTGTTTCGCCATGACGTTGCTGGTGAGGCTCGAAGGTATTCTGGGTCATCTGAGGGCTTTATTCTGACACTGTCCAGGACAAATGGACCAGCGACGCTCCGAGATCTGCGAGGCTTACCACATGGCCATGATGGCTCCGCTGAGCCAAGCCGCGAGCTGGACCACCATTGATACCGGCTGCTTTTATGCCGCAAAGAGAATCGGCGCCTACATCAAGTGGCTTCAGTCGGCCGAGTTGATGCCTCACGATCTGGCGTTCTCAAACTACAGCGTGGCAGAGCTCTTTGATAAGGCGGATCGGGGCAGCTCGACGCTGCCAGCAACCCATCATTCGTGCGCCTCATATAGATGCGCGTGCAGGGTAGAATCCGCGGCGCCAAATGACGCACCCCTGACGAAACGACTGGAGCGGACCGCTGTCGCTCTGAGGGGGCTGAAGGAGTCCTTCATTTGCTTGAGATGCATCAAAAGTGACGGGAGATCGAACGACGATGGTAACTGCAAGGGTCACGACATGAATTTTCCTCTATCGCAACATCCCACAGTGGTTGGCACCGCTGTCTAAGAGAAGGCCGGACACCTTGAATATAATTTCTGTCTACCCGGGCATCAATAATCTAGTCGAATGTTAAACGATACCCTCTTTTCACGGCCAGCGACCCGTTCGATTCATTCGTCCAAAAACTCGGGGATAGGCGACTCGGGATGCTCGAGTTTCTCTTGTTGAATCCGTTCCACAACATACTCTTCGTCCACTGCCTGCGGTTCATTGCCCTTCTCATCCTCCTTGCCCCCCATCAATATCTCCTTTATCAGCTGCAGATATGCTTCAATGATCGCCTCCTCTCTCTGCTCAGTCCAAGCCCTCAATTTATTCTCATGAAGCCGCCAAGCTTTCCATAGATAATCCCAACAGGCCAAGTACGTGCAACCGCTGACGCGGAGGTGCTCCCTCAAGCGTCGAAGGGTAGGGCACCTTGAGTATTTCGCCCGATGGTCTCGGAGGGCTTTGCGATATATATGGAAAGACTCGTCTAGCAGCTCGCATAGAACCTGGCGCCACTGTCGTGCGGATTTCACCTCCTTTTTCATCTCCAGCAGCGCCTTGTCCCGCGCCGCGTCGAGAATCGCCACCAAGGGCTTCATTTCCGGCAGTAGCTCCTTTCGCGCCGCATCTATGGCCGCCGTCACGGTCTTCCTCCGGTAGATGAACCGTTCATCGTTCTCCAACTCTGCGATCAATTCATCTGCAATCTTTTCAAGGAAATTAGCAGTAGGAAGTGCCTCTTTGGACTCCTCATGGCGTGCGCGCGGAGAGGCGGACAGTTTCTCTGTGGTGGTGACGTTGGGTTTCGTTGTAGTGCTGGCTTTTGCCATCTTTGCGGCAGATTGATGGCAAACTGTTGGGCGTTGGTGGTTGCTGTCGGGGGATGATGAAGAAGGGCGTGTCGGTTTTGTGGTGCCGCGTTGCGTCATGAGCAACGCTGACCTTTTTGTGCATTTAGAAACAGAAACACGGCCCTTGTGCGTCTGTGGGTGCGAGGCTTTATATTTAGCATCGGGTGGGGTGAAGGCAGATACTTTCGTTGAGATGCAAGCTTCCGGTAGCTTCAGCCATACATTACCTCCCTAGCTAGGTTTCTAAAGTTTCTTGAGTTTGACGCCTCCGCCACGTGCGCGTAAAAAGCAGCACTCTGTTGAGGGTGGAGAATACCATAGTACCTAAAATATGAGCTGGCCTTGAACGGATCGCTGACCATGGGATAGATAGTTACTTGTTATTTGTTCTGATGAGAAAAAATTGTAAAAAGGGGTTTCTTCTCGGGGACTGCAGAATGGATAGGGGCTGGCAATTTCGAAAGCGTCTCGAACTGAATGCGGACACCATGACGCTGCATCCCGGTACTAGGAAAGTATCCATCGTACCATAAATTCAACTGCAGTTACCAAGACCCCGGCCAAAAGAAAGGGTTCCCTCGGCCATCGGTAAGGATGTCTTATCTTTCACGATGCAGTTCAAACCTTAATGTTCCGAACAAAGCTGAGTGAGGATTCTAACAACGCATTTACACAGGGAGAAGATAGACACCTTTTGTTTTAGCTCAGCTCAAGCATTTATACCTATGCTATGCAAAACTCATGCTTAGACCAACTCAGTCAAGCCGCGAGATCTGCTGTGGTAGAAACGGCCAGTCAGATGCCGTAACTGAGGGTTGCGTCTTCCGGGCTATTCAAGCTTCTGGTTTCACCTTACAGAGAGAATGGCTGGGTGTGGAAGACAGATATCCATGGTGGTTCAGAACAATAATCGTACGATGAGGCTGATGAGAGTGCGACTGGACGGAGAAAAGAGAGCGGCATGGTGGTGTCTGGTTGGAATGCAACACTCATCCTCCCGAACGGAAGTCTGAGGAACCGAATTGCCGGCGCCATGTTCCACCACAGGTGAAAAAATGTTGGTGACCTCCAGCCTTCAACAAACGCTTCGTCCCAGCACTCTGTTCCCGGTGCCACGGGGTTCGTACCGGCTGTGTGCAATGCCGAACCGGTTCCGCCACCAAATCTCTGGTAGGAACGTCACTCGTATGTCTCAGCAGCACTAGTTCTGGGCCTGACAAGACCAGGTCGCACGTGCGATGCTGCTGAACTGGGAGTGCCATATATGATAAGCCGTCGAGAGGCGTCGCTGAACGGTTGAGCTACAACTGCGTGTCCCCGGGTGCTGCACCCCGAAGCGTGGCATGCTACAAAAGCCCCTATCTTTCGCATGGATTCCGGCGTACATGTGGTCGCTTGAAAGTCCTCAAGAAATCTGCGGTGTTCTTCTCCCCTTCGATGCGTCGCAGGCCCCCCCAATTGCCGCAGGAAAAACGCCCCGAGAGTATGACGATCCCAGAAAAGAGCACATAGCCCTTGATAAATCGAGCCAATAGTTGCGTCTGCGGAGGGAAAAGAAGAGACAGATGAAAGCCTTGGGATTTTGTACCTTGGACCTCCCTAGCAGTCTAGAATCGCCTCGACAAGTGACCAGGTGCAGATAACGGTTTGTGGCAGCGGGAGCATCCTGACCGGGCCGTGTGTCATCCCGGAAGGTACTATTATGGATCCAGCTGTCACCCAACTTAATCGAGGTAGTCATGGCCGGCAACTGGGGGTTCGGACTGGCTGGATGGTACAATTGTGTCGTCCCATGATTGTTGTCTGCCTCGGGAACTGGGGGCCCGTCACCTCCACTCACTCGCTGCTCGTACCAGTATAAAAAAAACATCAGCGTTGCTTAGGCCCTCTCCAACCCATCGTGCTTGCCGTGTTTCTCGTGCCGGAGTTTCCGTTTTGAATTTTTTTCCTTCTTGTCGCTCGTTGATCGATCGCGTTCCCATGTTCCATGTCCGCAATGGCAACGCTACACGCCCTCGATTGGGCATCTGGTACCACACTGGCCAAGCAGGGAATCTCCGGGGGCGGGAGTACCACATGTCTGACTCTACCCCTCGTGACGTCTCCTGTAAACTCCGAGTTCGACCTATCGGCCGTATCAGTTTCCGCGTCCGAGGTAACAGACCATGATGCCATGTCTGCAGAATCAGAAGACTTCTATACGGTCAGTAATCGCCAAGTAGCATCATCATGGCGAACATGAAGGAAATCACGTACATCACGGCCTGCTCAGGCCGGTCGACGCCGTCTCTAACATCGAGCGAGTTCTATCAGGTCGGCTGGGACGGGCCCGATGATCCGCAGAACCCCAAGAACTGGAGCAAGGGGCGGAAGTGGGCGGTTTGTGTTCTCCCGGTTCCAGGTCCGTGGCGTTGGGATCTCAGATCTGGTGCTGACCGGGAAATTTTATCCAAGTAGACGTCGTTGATAGTCTCCAGCTTCGCCTTCCTCTCCCCGCTCTGCTCGTCGATCACGGCCCCGGCGCTTTCATCCATCGGGAAGGATCTTCGCATTCCGTTCGGCGCAGAGCTGCAACTCGTCCTGTCGATCTTCCTGCTCGCGTACGCGATCGGTCCTTTTATTCTGTCGCCATGCTCCGAGGTCTGGGGCAGGGTGCCGGTCATACGCTTTGGAAATATGGTATTCATTCTGTTCACGGCGCTGTGCGGCGCTGCCACGTCCCAGTCTCAGATCACGGCCTTCCGTTTTCTGGCCGGGCTTGGCGGCAGCGCCACCGTGGGGATGGGGAGCGGTGTGCTGACAGACTGCTGGCGGCCCGAGGAGCGCGGCAGAGGCATTGCTGTGTACCAGCTAACACAGGTGTTGGGGCCAGCCATCGGGCCCATCGGTAAGCCCCCTGAATCTGAATCTCAGCGCCTTGTTCCAGCGGACTAACAGGCTGTGTCAGCTGGCGGCTACATCTCACAGTACGCCACTTGGCGTTGGTGCTTCTTTATAATCGTATTTGCAAATATCACGGTACAAATCATCGCTTTCTTCTTCCTGCGGGAGACATATGCCCCACGACTCCTCCAAAACAAGGCCCGGGAGCTCCGCGCCAGGACCGGCAACCCGCTTCTTCGTACTGAATATGAAGTTTCCGACGGCTCGCGATCCTTCCTTTCCCTTCTCCTGAAGGCTCTCCGACGGCCCTGGGTGATGCTCGGTACACAACCCATCATCCAGGTGCTCGCTGTGTACCAGGCCTTCAACTTCGGCACGCTATACCTCCTGATATCTGGATTCCCCGCGCTCTGGGAGGGCCGGTACGGCATGCCGCGCGGAGACGCGAGTCTGAACTACCTGTCGCTAGCCATCGGCTCGCTCGTGGGGGTCAACATCTGCGGACCGGCAACGGACGCCATCTATGCGGCGCTAAAACGACGTCGAGGGATCCCCGAGGACGAGCCGGGTATTCCAGAGTTCCGCATGCCCTTGGTGGTGCCGGTGAGCATTATCACGCCGTGTGCCATGTTCCTCTACGGCTGGGCGGCGCAGGAAAAAATGCACTTCATGGTGCCGAATGTAAGTGTAGTCGCACGCCAGATGCTCGTTGCAGTTTGCTGACGTAGTTGCAGATTGGTGCTGCCGTCTTCGCTGGAGGATCTATCATCTGCTACCAGTGTATATCGGCGTACCTCTCGGACGCCTACAACCTGCATTCTGCGTCGGCTTCGTCCGCATGCGCTTTCCTACGCTCCATCTTGGCGTTCGTGTTCCCTCTGTTTGTCCCCGCTCTCTTCGGGAATCTCGGGTACGGGGTGGGCGGTAGTGTGATAGGCGTCGTAGCGATCGTGGTCGGGGTTCCTGCGCCATGGATCATCTGGTTCTATGGCGCTCGGATGCGGGGAGCCAGTCGATTTACCGTTACGGGCGCTGAGAAGTCGGGATCCGTGTCTCAGAACGTTTGAGTTTGGGAATGTCTCTCTTTTGTTTGCTTGATGCATTGCTGAAAACGGATTTTCGTTGAGTTTGTAAAACGGACGACGTGAGGTTGAATAGACGCCAGAGTTATATTAGAGGTTTCTCAATGTACGACTAGCTTTGCCCCTGAGTTTAAATTAAAAATCACAACCTGCCTGCTTGATCGGTGTAGCAGATCGGTGTTGCGAGCGACCTAGTGAGGCGGGTGATTGAGTCTCATGATCCTTAATGGCAGCTCGTCTGACATTGCAGGATAGGGATATGGTGCCATCTGCCGTCGTCCTCGGTTGCACAACGCTTGCCTCAGCATGTCTCAGATGACAGATCCATGATGTGCTCATGGGGTGCGCGGCCCAAATAACCAGAGGTCCTCGACGCTTATCCCATTCAAGAATGGCCGAGGGGATCTTGGGGGAAATAGCTCACATTGTCTACCAAAAGAAAAAAGGAAATCTCACCATCAACAGCCGCATAATTTACTTGCGGCAAGCCCCACCCCATCACTTCAGTTGTCCGGAGAGACGTGGAGCTGCCAGTAACTCCGCCAATCCCACCACTCGCCCTTCTCCTCCCAGGCTTTCTGGTCGTCACCCTGTCCCGGCTTCCACATCCCCAGTCCCGAACCTGCGTCGTACTGCGGGAACTCTGCCTTCTCGGCAAGCAGGCCGCGCTCCTTGCCGTCGGAGAGAAACGCCAGGAAGTCCTCGGCGACATGGACGTACTGCCTCAGCCCCTGGTACACGTTGATGGTGGCGCCCGTGGTGAAGCTCAAGAGGAATGGCTCGAGGAGTGGCGCGTCTGTCACCGAGGGATGCGAGGTCCCGAGCGAGGTCATGAACCAGGAGGGGTTTCCCCTTGCGTTATTCTCCTCGACAATATCCTTGACGGTATCGAAGTGGGCACGGCCGTAGAAAATGCTGGTGTGGCTGCTCCAGGAGTTGCTGTGTACGACGAGGAGCGGGACATTGATGTCCTTGTTGAGTGGGCCGCTTGACTTTCCTGGGTCGAGGATAATGGCTCCTTTAAAAGGTCGCTTCTCGTTTGGCCCGTTGCGGAGGGTCTGTAGCGCGCCAGTTGCGCCGTAGCTGTGGCCGGAGATGATCATTTCGTCGGTGTTGAGACGGCCGGTCCAGCTAGGTAGGTCTTTGCCTTCTCCGCGTGGGTTTTGTTGGAACACGTCGGCGCCACGGCCTAGGTTGATCATCTTCAGCACCCGCACGGTCTCTTCGATCTCGGCTTCGCGGAAGTTGAGCTGGGCTTTGTGGAAGTCTTCGGTGGATGGCTTGTTGCCGTCGGTGGTTTCCACCTCGGACTCATCAAAAAGCAGCCTGATCTGGTCGGGGTGCACGTGGCGCATAATGACCGAGCCGGGGCAGGATCCATCACGGTGTTCCAGCATGGCAACGACATAGCCACGTGCAGCTAGCTCGCCGGCATAGTGCGAGTAGTCAGTTCGGCTCGATACGGTGCCGTGCGAGAAGATGATGACGTGGTGGCCACTGAGTCCGCTGTCCAGGACCTGCTGCTTGGTTTCCTCCTTGTCCCATGAGGTGGCGAACTTGGATTCGCGAGATGCGTGGTCACTCAGGGGAACATCGACAGCAGCTGGGATGGTGATGCTCCCGACGAGGCCGCGGATAGCACCCGTGAAAATGGCATCGGTAACCCAGTTGCTGATGTGTGCTGCCCTGGCATAGCCCTTTGCGCGGAGCCAGAGAGGCTTGGGGATCCAAGTGTGCCTGCGCGTTTGAGAGCTGCTGGCCGCCGCATACGTTGTCGGGTAATACAGCGTGAAGAGAACGGACTGGAGCTCAAATGCTTTCTCGGCTGTCCCTTTGAATCGTGCCGGATCGATGGTGCGAGCCGGTGAGACAGGGGCCTCGATGTCGATGGCGCCCACAGCGTACGGCCCGGTGTGCTTCGGCAATGGGTGGGCGAAAATTGGCTGTGAGGTGACGAAGCAATAGAGGAAATACGCTGCAGCCAGGGATAGGACGAGGAGTTTCCATCCTGGCAGGAAGTGCAACAGGTGAGCAAGACCTGTCGGTGCGGCGTGCAGCCCCTTTCCTGTGCCGCGGGATTCTGGAGACGACTTCATTGCAATATATCCAAATGCTGAAAATTTTTCGCTGACAATTCCAGGGCTTTCGAAGCTGAATGCTGGTGTTGTCAGTTCGGTTTTATGCGCGCTGATAGCTGCGCCCATGATGCAATCAGCGACGTCACTCCCCTTCCATGCTGGCAACTCAACCAAACATGGCGCCTGATCGACAGTATCCGCTAGCTGTCGGGTCTCTAACTCGACGACAGCACACGGTCGCGCGTCAGCGAAAGACGAGAAACTTGGAGAGAGGATCGAGTGAGTCTTCAAGCAAACAGCATTCCGTAATCGCTGGGAAGGAGCGAAAGTGTCGAACGAATGATGCAAATTTCCGAGCTCTGGGCTCTGTTGGGGTTAGGGTTATATCATTTGAACGAGTGGGTCTGCTTGGGGCGAATCCTCCACTCACAACGTCCCATACCCCCGAGCAATGCTGGATCGCTCGCTGCATGGACAGCTGGAGATTAACAGCTGCTGGGGAGAGCTCAATATGTACTATACGGATCCGTACGTGGCTCCATATCTTACTTTCAGAAATCGGGAATCGTGACGCCTCCTCCCCCCGTGCAGCGCCGCTGGCAGACACCAATGAGGATCAAAGGCCCGCTGAGCGAGATCATGCATGCGGGCCACGATTATTTCGACGGCGGTAGTGCACACTATCCCACGCTAGGAAAATGACAGTTGACGCGCTGTCAGGGCTTGGCATTGCTGACGGGACGGGGACATCTTAGAGACCTCCTGTCCGCTGCGTTCACCGCCAAACCTCCCAGTGAGAACTGACTCCAGGAAAGTAGCCTCCAACACGTCTCCCACTCAACTATCATTGCCCTCTTTCGGCAGCTGCTGAGTGAGTACTGCATGCCAGATTGCCACTTTGCACAAGAAATTGGGCCGAGTCCGGTTCCGACTTCCCCGCCATCACCTGACGACAACAGTGTCGCGAGGGGTCGCAGGGTGTTGCCAACGCATGAACTCCTCACCGCCCAGGGGTTGCGCCAGGTCTTTTCCAAGTCAACACACGCAAAGTATTTTTAGTCTCCCGAAACCACGGCATTGGCAACGAAGCTTGTTTCGTATCATCCTCGCGCATCGCAACCCATTGCCGGCGAACAGCTGTGCGGCGGCAGAGATGCAGCAGCCGAGATCCTGAGACGACACTAGCGGTTTCTCGTTTTTTTTCTTTTCCATCATCATTGCAAGAACCGACTTTGAGGGAAATCGGATCCAGGCCCGGCCTCCTACCAATGGCAGCCAATGGACAGGTACTAAGAGGTAGCGAATTCATGATGCCCGCCGTTCCACTGCTCGCTCTTTCTCTACTGCTCTGGAAGTAGTCGTTTTCCCTTCACTCACGTCAGCGCCGGCCCTTTCATTCGTGGATTGCCTTTACCTACTCTCTTTATGAGAAAACGCTGCTAGCCGACCGCAGGCGGCGGTAGGAGTCATGCAAGATGGCCACTCTCCACGGGCTGCAATATCCGACTCTCGGGAGAACCGACGCAGCTTTCCAATCACCCCACGTCAACTGGGCTTCGCAGACGACTCGGAGAAAGCGCCGCTAACGCCTCTTAACGAGAAGTTCCAAGGCTACCGGAGCCCGCGGACAGCTAGGCCAGATTCGATCGAGAGCGTTGAGGATTTGGTTACAAAGGTCCTCCATACCGACGACGAAAGCAGTCTCAATCCATGGACGTTTCGCATGTAGTTCGTCGGCATTGGCCTCGGTATCTTTGGCGCCATCATGGAAACAATCTACTTCTTCCGGCCCGTCACGTTGGACGTGTCGAATATTTTCTTGGCCCTCTTGAGCTACATCCTCGGCATTTTCCCGGAGTGGGCCATCCCTAAGAGCGGCCTTGTCTGTCGGTGGCTCAACCCACACCCCTTTAACATGAAAGAACACGCCGCCATGGTGGTCATTGCCTCGTCTGCAGACCAAACCGCCCTCGCCGTCGAAGTCATTTCCGTCCAGCGGTTATTTTACGATGCCGCCCCGAACGTTATCGTATCAATCCTGATCGCCATCTCCTCGCAGTGTGTTGGCTATGGTTTCGCTGGGCTGCTCCGCCGCGTCTTGGTCTACCCTACCAAGATGGTTTGGCCAAGCCTATTGCCCATGAACACGCTGCTCGAGACGCTGCATCGCGGCCGGCGGGAGACAAAATACCGACTCCAGTTCTTCTGGATAGTTCTTGTTGCCATCTTCTTCCGGGATGCCCTGCCACAGTACATGATGCCCCTACTGACCAGCATCAGTGTCTTCTGTCTGGCCAAGCGGCCAAGCAGGACAGCCTTGTTTTCACCAACATATTCGGCGGATCGAATGGCAACGAGGGCCTTGGGCTTCTGTCTCTCGGCCTCGACTGGCAGTTCATTTCCAGCAAGCCGCTCTGGACTCCCCTCGCTACCTTGACAAACGGCCTCTTTGGGTACATTATCTGCATCGCGCTCTACATCTATGTCTACTACCACAACCTCTGGAAGGCGCAAGACTTCCCGTTCTTGTCCCAGTTGCTGTTCTCGCAGGATTCTACCAGTGCAAATTACGTCATCTACAACCAGACGGAAGCCCTCGATGATACGAACAGGCTGCTACCCTCTGCGCTGGAAGAGGAGGGAATTCTCTTTTTTTT
>Ga0247770_1001382_pt1 | contig 19131 bp, 7 predicted proteins | sample UWRJL136409B6_FD_179943 | JGI IMG/M metagenome (GOLD analysis project Ga0247770, IMG submission 179943) | Plant litter microbial communities from Arlington Agricultural Research Station in Wisconsin, United States - UWRJ-L136-409B-6 | ecosystem: Environmental > Terrestrial > Plant litter >... | reverse complement strand
ACTCCACTGCCAACCTCGTATTCAGTCAGCCAACCTCGCTTCGCAGAAGCGAGTGTGGCCAATGCACTCCGTGCACTGGCCACCCTCACGGCTATAATAACACGGCTTCCACTCTCGAAGATAGAAAAAATAAATCACCTTCAACACACACTGCTTTCCAATGTCTTGACCCCTTTTGCTTTTTAACAGAGACTCTACGTAACTAAAGTCCTAAATAGCTTAACTCTAAAGTTATATCACTTATTACGATAAGCAGTTCTTCGAAGAAGAAAGAAAGGTTAAGTTCACTAAAGCCTTACTAAATAAAGTAACTGCTTATTAATATAAACCCTATGCGAAGATAATTAACAACCTTTTTATAAATAAAGCACGTAAAAAGGCTCTTAAGATATAAGCCCTTTTCGATAACTTTAACGTTTTTATCGATTAACTCTAGACCGAGTTTAAAGAATTAAACGCTTTAAGACAGGCTAAATAATACCTTATAACCTTAAGGTAAACGTCTTCAGTCCTTAAATTCTTTACACACTTTAAGTTAAAAGTAATAAAAACTAAACTTAATTAAAAAGCCTTAATAATATTATTCTAAAGTAGTCTAAAGGAATATATTATTAAAGATCTTTATTAGGAAGACTGACTAAATCGCTTTTAAAAACTAGTCGAGATAGCTATTAAGGCTAATAACTAATATTACGATTACTATTATTAGAAGAACTTCTGGAAAGAGTAAACTCCTTATTAGTTAAATAAATCTAAGAAGGGAAACTAGTCGACCGCGATAAGTCACTATCCCAGACTAATAGACATTAATATAATAAACTACTAAAATTAACCTAACTGCGATAAACCTTAATAATAACAGTAATAAAAGCAGTTTAAGAACTTATTACAGATCTAGTACTTTAACTGTAATAAGAAAGGACATATAGTATAGCAATACCTATCGTTAAAGTAAGTCAGTTAAAAACCTATCTTAAAAGGAGGAAAGCATATTAAGTTCAACTCTAGAGACGTTTATATTAAGATAGTAAGTAACGAAAAAAACTGCACTTAGATAGATAAGTGTAACTTAAAAGACAAGGAAGAAGAAAAAGAACCTTAAAACGTAATGTACTTAGCCTTTAAAGGTATCTTAAAAAAGTTAGTTACAGAAGTGTAAGTTATTACAGATTAACTTTAAAGTAGAAACTTAGAACTATTAAAGGTATAAGTTACAGAAGACTGACTTTAAGAAAAGATATTCTAATTAACTGTTATAAGCCTTAAAAACCTCACTTTATAAGCCTAGGAATTAAGGAAGTTTAAGAAAGATCTTAACTTAGAAATCACTAAGATAGTAAAAGGAGTTGAAGAACTAGCCCTCCAGGTTACCCAAACGGTAAAGTAAGCCTTAGAAGGTAAAAGAGAACAAACTAAGAGAATTAAACTAAAGAAACGGAAATTCTTCTTAACAGTACCTCCTAAGACTCTTAAACACTTTAAATATACTAAGTAGATTAGCACCCTTACCTCCTTAAAAGAAGGATAGTTTAGATAGCTGCCTTACATTAAAGCTAGTATGTTTTAGATTAGTACTTTAAGGGTCCCTTAAAAAGATATAACGTAAGCATATTAACGAAGAGTCTAAGAACTGAAGGAAAAATATTAAAAGCTAGTAGACGAAGTAAAGGACTTATAAGTTAAAGGTCTTACAGTTACGTTAAAGGATTAAATAGTAGAAATTAAGTTATAACTTCGTAATAAAGTTCGCTTTACTAATTAACTTAAACACTAACTTATTAAGGAAGGCTACTTTATAAAAGAATAAGTTAGGTTACTGTTACTTAAGTTTTAAAAAGAAGTTTAGGAAAAACAATAGACTTAAAAGTAAGTAGAAGAAGAGAAGAAATAAAACACCCCCCCCCTTATTCTATACTCTATAACTATAATACCTACAGTTAACATTAACTACCTTAGTTATAAGGATATACTGTAAATTAACTGTATATACGATAATTACACTTTTAACTAATATAGTAAGTTTAAAACCCTTTATAACTATTTCCTTAGCGTATAAAGACAGGATTACGCTGTTATAAAGGTAAAGTTAAAACTAACCTATTACTAAGTCTCCTACTCCCTAATAAGGGAGTCTAGTAATAAGTGGAAAGTTATTATAATTAACTAAACCCTTACTATATATTAGCGAGGAGAAGTATTTAATAATTACCTAATCGTAACATACTTACTACACTTTAATAGAAAAGTTAAAGAATAGTAAAAGTAAGAAAATTACTAATAGATTTAAAAGCAGAAGGACATTACTGTAATCTAGTCTTGTAAAGCGTACTATCGACTTATTAAGGATTTTAGGAATATTAAACCATTTAAAGTCGACTAGATATTAAAGTGCGAAAACTTAAGAAAGGTTAATCACTAAGTTTATTAAAGCTACCTGTTTTTCTAAAAAGAATTAGAAAAAGGTTACAGGCCCTTTAAAAGGGCTGGAAACTAATAGTTCACTAGTTAGTAAAAACCTTAAGAAGAAGGAGAAACACTTAGAGGTTAGGTTAAATAAGACTTTAAGGATAAATAGTTATTATAACTTAAATGTTAAAAGAGTATAAGCATTATTCTGTTAATATTAACTTAACAGATGGAAAAGGGAGGTTATTTAAGGTAAAAGCAGTAATTAATAATAAAAGTGTTTCTAACCTAATATACCCCTTATTAGTTAACTAAAGGAAACTCCTTAACGAAGAATATAAAGAGGCTATTCCTATTCGGAATAAAGAAGGAGGCTTATATTAATATAATAACAGTAAAGTTACTTACTACTTATTACTTTTAATTAAAGTAGATAGGGATAAATAATAAGTAGACTTTAACGTTACACTAATTATAAAGTATAATATAATCTTAAGTCTACCTTAATTAGAAAAGTATAATCTTATAATAAATTAAAGGAGTAATTACCTTACCTTTAGCAAATCCCCTAACTGTAATTACTGTTTAGAGAAAGCTAAGAAAGTATTGAACTGCTTTAAAGTTATATAAAGTACTTAAAAGCACACCTAACCCTTAGAATTAAACACAGTTTAAATTAAGTTTATAAAGACAGTTAAAAGATTAAAAAGTCTATTACATTACCTAAATAACGATTTAGAAGGTAAAGGAAAGTAAGAAGCTAATTTACAGATAAGTGAAGAAGTTAACTTATTTAAAGTACTTATAGAGTACAGGAAGTTAACCTTATTCTGAAAAAAGATACTGTAATTACTAGACTATAGACTATAAAATTACGAAATTAAGCTAAAGCTAGGAGCGAAGCTTTACAGTTTCCAGCCTTACTACTTAAACCCTTAATAGGCTAAAGCCCTAAGGAAGTATATAGAGGAAAACTTAAAGAATAGGTTTATCATAAAGTCTTAATCCCTAGTAAGGTATTTAATACTATTCGTCTTAAGAAAGGGAGACAGTAAGTTATATATAGTTATTAATTACTGAACGTTAAATAAGGATACGATTAAAAATCGCTACCTACTATTACTCATTATAGAAATGCGAAAACAGATTACTAAAGTAAATTAGTTCTTTAGCCTTGATTTCCCTATAAGGTTTAACTATATTAGAGTAAAGGAAAAAGATAAACATAAAACAGCTTTTCAGACTTGTAATAAGTATTATTAATATTATATTATATTAATAAAATTAATAAACACTCTTATAACCTTTTAAAACCTAATTGACAGTATTCTCCACCCCTTCCTTAATAAGTTTATCTTTATATATTTAAATAACGTTCTAATCTATTCTGAAACTTTAGAAAAATACTAAAAGTATATACGATAAGTTCTAACAGCACTTAAAAAAGCGAAGTTAACAGTGAACTTAAAGAAAAGCTACTTTTATATTTAGAAATTAAACTACTTAAAGTTTAAAGTAACCTTTAATAAGCTTAAAATATAACTGGAGAAGATAAAGGTAATTAAAGATTAACCCACTCTGAAGAATTAGAAAGAGTTATAAGCCTTTATCGGCTTTACGAACTTCTATTACTATTTTATTAAATACTTTACGAAAATCGTAAGATTACTCTATAAACTTATAAGTAAGGGAAAGCCGTTTAAGTGGACCGATAGACAGTAGAAGGCGTTTAAAGACCTTAAACACACCTTCGTTATAACACTAGTCCTAACCCTTCCCGATTTCTCAAAGCCTTTCCAAGTTGAAATAGACTTCTTAAAGTCCTCAATCAGTAAAGAACTTAGCTAAGTCTAGGATAATAAGAAACGTTACCTAGTTGCCGTCTTATTAAAAGGAATCTACAGCCCAGCCTTACGATATCTAATCTATAATAAAGAACTAATAACGATTATTTAATACTTTACCAAGTAGGTACTGTATCTAAATAGTACAGAAAAACTGGTTTAAGTCTTTTCGGACTATAATAACCTTTAGTACTTCTTAATAAAGGAACTTAGTTTACAGTAAGTACAGTAAGCTAAGTTAATAGCCTTATTCCACTTCTAAATCTACTATATTAAAGGAAAAGATAATAAGTAAGTTAATACTCTCAGTTAGAGATAAGACTATAAAGATGCTAATCTAGTCCTAATCCCTATCACTATGTTTAACAAAGTTAAAAACAGTATATTAAAGTATACACCGCAAGTGTTAAATAACTAAATATTAAAATAAACTATTAATGTTTATATAAACTTATAAATAAAATATAATATCTATTAGTAATAACAGGACTTCTAAGTAAGAAGGCTAACGGAAGGAACTTATAAGCATAAATGCCCATTAAAAGACTTTTCAGAGCACTTACAGGACTGTGGGAAGGAGTGCCTAATACATCTAAACCACAACGAAACTGGTTATTAGCTAAAACAGCTGTTAAAAGGTGTAGATAACGCGCCTAAACTAAGAGCAAAGCTCTAATATTAGGAAAAACCGTATATTTACAACACAGACAAACGAAAGGAGTATATCTAACAGGTCCATAAGTCTTAACTCGGAAGATATATAGGCCAGGTTAAGACCCTCGCATAAGCCTAGTAAGCGTACGCTTTCCTAGGAATGAAAAAGTTAGTTAAGGAAGTAGTTAATAATTGCAATATCTGCTATAGGAAGCAGAACTGGCGTTATAAACCTTATAGACTTCTTAAACCACTCCCCGTACCACAGGTGCTATAAAGTTCTATTTTACTTAACTTCGTTATTAGGATTTTAAAGTTTAAGGACCCTACTATAAGAGTTACTGTTGAAAAGCAAAAGGGGTCAAGGCATTAGAAAGCAGTGTGTGTTGAAGGTGATTAATTATTTCTATCTTCAAGAGCGGAAGCCGTGTTATTATAGCCGTGAGGGTGGCTAGTGCACGGAGTGCATTGGCCACACTCGCTTCTGCGAAGCGAGGTTGGCTGACTGAATACGAGGTTGGCAGTGGAGTCTGGCGTTCTTGGCTGTGCAGATCCACGGATGCAGCCGCGGAGCGGCTGCGTGGATCCAGCCACACTGTTTTAACCACACTGGCCGGGTTAGGGTTGTAAAAACCCAACAGTTACTTATAACCAGATCCTCGTAATAGTCGACAGATTAACAAAATGGGCTTACTTTTTACTAACCTTAAAGGACATAATAGTAAAGTAACTTACTTATATCTTTGAAAAAGAGGTAGTTTTACGATACCTCTAGTTAGATAATATCGTCACAGATCGAGATAAGCTAATTATATCGAAGTTTTAATAAAGGCTAATGTAGAGAATAAGTATAAAGAGTAAGCTTTCGACAGCATTTTACCTACAGACAGATAGCTAAACGGAGTAAGTTAACTAAATACTCATAATGTATCTCCAAGCCTTATAACACAACGCCAGTTAAGTTAACAGGTATATCACTATTCTTTACTAACTACGGTAAGGAGCCTAAGCTCTATCGAAGCCTACCTACTAGTGCCCCCTAAGCCACAATCCACGCAGATTAGATATAAGAACTATATAACTACTTACAAGCTAAACTTAAGTTTACACACGAACGAATAAAGAAGTTTGCCGACAAATACTAAACTAAGTAACCAGTACTTAAGAAAGGACTCCACTATAACAGTAAATAAGTTAAAGGACTAACTCTTTAAGAGGGAGACTACGTTTACCTTTTTTCACAAAACTTACATTTAAAACAACTTAATAAGAAGCTTAACTTTAAAAAGTATAAACTGTTCTAAATTAAGAAAAAGGTCGCTACCTCTAATTATAAACTAAACTTACCTATTAATATAAAGGTGCAGATTAAGGTTTTTGTGACGACCCTGCAGGCTGTCACTTGGGCCGGGGCGGCCTGACGAATCCCCTGTAGAAGGAACAGTGTGGAAAGACGGTGCACACCGTCTAGGCGCACTGGGCCAGGGGTGTAAAGACCCGAAGCCCCTATAACTAATGAGGTGCTGCTTATAGCATGCCGAGTGCTTGCGTCGCAAGTAGGAGAAACCTTATAAGCGGAACGCTTACGCGGTGTAAAGTGCTTATATAATAAGCACTTATAACACTATAAGTAAGGTACAAAGTACCTCCTAATTAGTTAGTATAGATAGTTATAGTTATACCTATAATTACCGTAAGGGACTCTAGTTCCTTATATTAGTATTTAATTATTTATTTATATCCTACTGTTTAGACTTACCTCTGTGCATTATAATAATAATAACTTACAGTAACATTAAACCCCTATCTAAGAGTATTAACTTAATAAGCCGTCTTCGGAACACCCCCTACCTGTTAGCGTTTTACTATACGTTCTGTCTTAACCTACGCCAGTCCTTTTAAGGCTTATGTCAGGTGCAGGTTGTAATATAATACTAACGTCTTAGTTCTAAACGCTATTTATTAAACTCCCAGACACCATCTCCCTCCTCCCACTAATATGTTAACCTTAAGAAAAGGTAAGGAGATTAAAGAAGTATAAACCTAGCCTTAACTCCCTATTATTAATAAGTTAACTATACACCTTAAAGACTTAAACCTTAATTAGTAGGGACTGGTTAAGGAACTTAATAAAGCTTTCCCTAGAGATATTAAAAGTTATATTAGTCTTATTAAAAAACTTTAGGTTTGACTTAACGCAGTTAAGTTAAAGAATAATAACCTTAAGGGCTTATAAAAGAAACGAGTGAAGCTCCCTTTACCCTTACACTTTAAAGGAGACTTTATATAGTTAAAATCTTAGATAACCTAGCTCTAGAGTTATATCACCTATTATAATAAGCAGTTCTTTAAAGAAGAAGGAAAGGTCAGGTTTGCTAGAGCTTTATTAGATAAAGTAACTACTTGCTAGTATAAACCCTATATAAAGATGATTAATAACCTTTTTATAAACAGAGTATGTAAAAAGGCCCTTAAGATTTAAGCCCTTTTTAACGACTTTAACGTCTTTATTAACTAACTCTAGATTAAGTTTAAAGAACTAAACGCCCCTAGGCGGGCTAAGTAGTAACTTATAACCTTAAGGTAAACGTCTTTAGTCCTTAAATTCTCTACATACTTTAAATTAAAAGCAGTAAAGATTAAACTTAGCTAAAAAGCCTTAATAATACTATTCTAAAGCGGCTTAAAGGAACACGTTATTAGAGATCTTTACCAAGAAGACTGACTGGACCACTTATAAGAACTAGTCGAGATGGCCATTAAGGCCGATAATTAGTACTATAATCACTATTATTAGAAGAACTTTTAGAAAGAACAGACCCCTCACTAGCTAAATAAACCTAAAAAGGGGAACCAGTTAACCGTAACAGGTCACCACCCCAGATTAATGGACATTAATATAGTAAACCGTTAAAACTAACCTAACCACGATAAGCCTTAACGGCAGCAGTAACAGAAGCAGTTAAGGGACCTGTCCTAAGTCCAGTACTTTAATTACAGTAAAAAAAGCTATATAGTATAGTAATGCCTATTGCCGAAATAAGTTAGTTAAAAGCCCGTCCTGGAAGGAGAGAAGCACGTCAGGTTTAACTTAGAAGATATTTATATTAGGATAGCAGGTAACAAAGAAAACTACACCTAAATAAATAAATATAATATAAAAGATAAAGAAGAAGAAGAAAAACCTTAAGATGTAGTGTACCTAGTCTTTAAAAGTGTCTTAAAAGAGTTAGCTATAAAGGTGTAGGTTGTAGAAGACTAACTTTAAAGTGGAAACTCAAAACTATTAAAGGTACAGGTTGTAGAAGACTAACTTTAAGAAAAGATGTTTCAGTTAGCTGTTATAGGTTTTAAAAACCTCACCTTATAAGCCCAGGAATTAAGGAAGTCTAGGAAAAACCCTAACTTAGAAATCACTAAGATAGTAAAAGGAGTTAAAAAACTAGCCCTTTAGGCCACTTAAACAGTAAAGTAAGCTTTAAAAGGTAAAAGAAAATAAATTAAGAGAATTAAATTAAAGAAACGGAAGTTCTTCTTAACAGTACCCTTTAAGACTTTTAAACACTTTAAGCATATTAAGTGGATCAGCACCTTTACTTCCTTAAAAGAAGGATAACTTAAATAATTACCTCGTATTAAAGCTAGTATGCCTCGGACCGGTACCCTAAAGGTCCCCTGAGAAGGTATAAAATAAATATACTAGTAAAGGGTTTAAGAACTGAAAGAAAAGTATTAAGAGTTAGTAGACGAAATAAAGGATTTATAAGTTAAAGGTCTTACTATAACGTTTAAGGATAAAATAGTAAAAATTAAGTTAAAACTCTATAACAGAGTTTACTTCACTAATTAACTTAAACACCAACTTATTAAAGAAGACCACTTTATAAAAGAATAAGCTAAGTTATTACTACCTAAGTTTTAAGAAAAGGTTTAGAAGAAGTAACATACATAAAAGCAAATAGAAGAAGAGAAAAAATAAGGCGCCACCTCCTCTGTTTAGTACTTTATAACCGTAACACTAATAGTTAACGTTAACCACCCTAACCACAGGGATATACTATAAATCGATTACGTATACGATAACTACACTCTTAACCAGCATTATAGGCCTAAAGCCCTTTATAACCACTTCCTAAGTATATAGAGACGGGACTACACTGTTATAAGGGTAAAGTTAAGACCAGCTCACTATTAAGTCTCCTACTCCCTAATAAAAGAATCTAGTAGTAAGCGGAAGGTTACTGTAATTAACTAAACCCCCACCACGTGCTAATAAAAAGGGGTATTTAATAATTACCCAGTTATAACGTGCTCGTTACATCTTAACAGAAAAGCTAAAAAATAGTAAAAGCAGGAAAACTACTAACAGATCTAAGAGTAAAAAGACATTACTATAATCTAAGTTTATAAAGCGTACTATTAACTTATTAAAGACTTTAAGAATATTGTACCGTTTAAAATCGACTGGACGCTAAGGTGTAAGAACCTAAGGAAAGTTAATCACTAAGTTTATTAAAGCTACCTATTTTTCCAGAAGGAATTAAGAAAAGGTTACAGGCCCTTTAACAGAGCTGGAAACCAGTAATTCACTAATTAGTAAAAACCTTAAAAAGAAGGAGAGGTACTTAAAGGTTAGGCCAGATAAAACCTTAAGGACAGATAATTACTATAACTTAGATGTTAAAGGAGTATAAATATTATTCTATCAGTATTAATATAACAGACGGAAAAGGGAGGCCATTTAAGGTAAAAGCAGTAATTAATAACGGGAGTGCTTCTAACCTAGTATACCCCTCGCTAGTTAACTAAAGGAAACTCCCTAATAAAGAGTATAAAAAGGCTATCCCTATTTAAAATAGTAAAGGAAACCTATACTAGTACAATAACGGCAAAGTCACCCACTACTTACCACTCCTAATTAAAGTAGACAGGGATAAATAATAAGTAGACTTTAACGTTACACCAGTTATAAGTTATAACATAATACTAAGTCTACCTTAACTAGAAAAGTATAACCCTATAATTAACTAAAGAAGTGGCCACCTCGCTTTTAACAAATCCCCCAACTATAATTACTGTTTAAAGAAAGCTAAGAAGGCACTAAACCACTTTAGAGTTACATAAAGCACTTAGAAGTACATTAAACCCTTAAAACTAAGTATAGTTTAGGTCAGGTTTACTAAGACGGTTAAAGGACTAGAAAGTCTACCACATTACCTAAATAACGATTTAAAAGGTAGAAAGAAGCTAGAAGCTAATCTACAGATAAGTAAAGAAATTAACTTATTTAAAATACCCACTAAATATAGGAAGTTTACCCTGTTTCGAAAAAAGATACTATAACTACCAGACTACAAACTGTAAGACTATAAAATTAAGCTAAAGCTAAAAGTAAAGCTTTACAGCTTCTAACCTTACTACTTAAACCCTTAGCAGGCTAAGGCCCTATAGGAGTATATTAATAAAAACCTAAAGAATGGGTTTATTATAAAGTCCCAGTCCCCAGTAAGGTACCTAATACTATTTATCCCATAAAAGGGAGACAGTAAGCTACATATAGTTATTAATTACTAAATGTTAAATAAAGATATAATTAAAAATCGCTACCTATTACTACTTATTACAGAGATACGAGAACGGATTACTAAAGTAAATTAGTTCTCCAACCTCAACTTCCCTATAGGATTTAACCACGTTAAAGTAAAGGAAGAGGACAAGCACAAAACGGCTTTTTAAACTCATAACAGGTATTACTAATACTGTATCATACTAATAAGATTAACAAATACCCCCATAACTTTCTAAAGCCTTATTAACAGTGTTCTCCGCCCCTTCCTTAACAAGTTTATCTTTATATATTTAAATAACATTTTAATCTATTTTAAAACTTTAAAAGAATATTAAAAACACATATAACAGGTTCTAACAGCTTTTAAAAATGTAAAACTGACAGTAAACCCAGAGAAAAACCACTTCCACGTTTAGGAATTAAACTATTTAGGGTTTAAAGTAACCTTTAAAAGGCTCAAAATGTAACTAGAGAAGATAAAGGCAGTTAAGGACTAGCCTATTTTAAAGAATTAAAAAGAGCTGTAAGCCTTTATCAGCTTTACGAACTTTTATTGCTATTTTATCAGGCATTTTATAAAAATCGTAAGACTACTTTATAAACTCACAGGTGAGGGAAAGCCGTTTAAGTGGACTGATAAATAATAAAAGGCATTTAAGGAACTTAAACACACCTTTATTACAGCACCAGTTCTAACCCTCCCTAATTTCTTAAAACCTTTCTAAGTCGAAACAGACTCCTTAAAGTTCATAATCGGTAAAGAGCTTAACTAAATCCAGGACGATAAAAAACGCTACTTAGTTACCTTTTTATTAAAAGGAATCCATAACCTAGCCTTATAATATTTAATTTATAATAAGGAATTAATAGCGATTATTTAATACTTTACTAAGTAGGCACTGTATCTAAGCGGTATAGAAAAACCAGTTTAGGTCTTTTCAGACTATAACAACCTCCAGTACTTCCTAACGAAGGAACTTAGCCTATAACAGGTATAATAGGCAGAGTTAATAGCCCCATTCCACTTCTAGATTCACTATATTAAAGGAAAAGATAATAGGTAAGCCGACGCTTTTAGTTAGAGACAGGATTATAAAGATGTTAATCCGGTCCTAATCCTTATCACTATATTTAATAAAGCTAAGAACGGTATATTAAAGCATACGTTATAAATATTAAATAACTAAACACTAAAACAGACTATTAACATTTACATAAACTTATAAATAAAGTATAATATCCATTAATAATAATAAGACTTTTAAGTAAGAAAGTTAACAGAAAGAACCTGTAAGCACAGGTACCTTTTAGGAGACTTTTTAAGGTACGTGTAAAACTGTAGTAAAGAGTGTCTAAAATATCTAAACTATAATAAAACTGTTTATTAACTAAAATATCTGTTAAAAGGCGTAAACAGCACGCTTAAACTAAGAGTAAGGCTCTGGTATTAAGAGAAACCGTATATTTACAACCTAGTTAAAAGAAAGGAGTACGTCTAACAGGTTTATAAGTCTTAACTTAAAGGATATATAGGCTAAGTTAAGACTCTTACGTAAGCCTAGTAAGCGTACGCCTTTTTAGGAATAAAAAAGCTGGTTAAAGAAGTGGTTAATAATTATAACATTTACTACTAAAAGCAGAATTAGTACTATAAACCTTATAAACTTCTTAAACCACTCCCTGTACTATAAGCGTTATAAAGCTCCATCTCACTTAACTTTATCACTGGGATTCCAGAATCTAGGGACCCTATTATAAGAGTCACCTATAATTAAATCCTTATAATAGTTAACAGACTGATAAAATAAGCTTACTTTCTACTAACCTTAAAAGATATAACAGTAAAGTAACTTACTTATATCTTTAAGAAAGAGGTAGTTTTATAACACCTTTAGCCAGATAACATCGTTATAAATTAAAATAAGCTAATTATATCGAAGTTCTAGTAAGGATTAATGTAAAGGATAAGTGTAAAAAGTAAACTTTTAACAGTATTCTACCTATAGACAGATAGCTAAACAGAACGAGTTAACTAAATACTTATAACGTATCTCTAGGCTTACATTAACTTTAAATAAGATAATTAGCTTAAACTGTTACTAATAGCACAGATAGCTTATAACATAACATTAGTTAAATCGACAGGTATATCACCATTTTTCACTAATTACAGTAAGGAGCCTAAACTTTATTAAAGCCCACTTACAGGCACCCCTTAAGCCGCAGTTTATATAAACCGGATATAAGAATTACACAATTATTTATAAGCCAAACTTAAGTTTACACACGAATAAATAAAGAAGTTTACTAATAAATATTAAACTGAATAATTAGTACTTAAAAAAGGACTTTATTATAATAGTAAATAAGTTAAGGGACTAACTCTTTAAAAGGGGGACCACGTTTACCTTTTTTTATAAAACCTACATTTGAAACGACCTAGTAAGAAGCTTAACTTTAAAAGGTATAGACCGTTCTAAATTAAGAAAAAGGTCACCACCTCTAATTATAAACTAAACTTACCCGCCAGTATAAAGGTGTAGATTAAGGTCTTTTATATCTCACTTTTAAAACCTGCCCTAAAGGGAGTTCCTTTAGAAAAGAAGATTAAGATCGACGTTAATAAGGACGAATATAACGTTAAGGAAATTATAAATTTATAAAAAAGAAAAAACATATTTAAGTATCTTGTTAAGTAGCTAGATTACAGCCCTGAAAATAACTTATAAAAGCCTGTTAAAAACCTTAAATACCCAGACCTAATTATAAAGTTCCACTAAAAGAATCCAGACTAATTAAAACTAATAATAAGAATTAGAAATAAGATAAAATCTAATATTTAAATTACTATATTAAAAAGTAAGATTACTGTGGGACTTAAAGCCTGAAAAACGGCAGGAAACTCCTTAATAAGTACAGGAGGATATTTATTAAAACCTTTAGCCAGGGTTAAAAGGACCCTAGACTTAATAAAGAGGTTAAGCCTTTAAAGCTCCTAATAAACTTTATACGAAAATAAATATTATTAAAGAAAGAAGTTAGTAAAAGAAAAAAAATAAGTAAAAAGTCACTAGGACTCTTATAAGAGTTAAACATATAACCTCTTACAGAAAAAGGTAATTATAAACTAAATTATAAAGCGGCCACTTACTACAGAGACCCCGCCAGAAAGTTCCCCCAGTTAAAGGACTCCACATTATTAAGAGGAGCGCTTAGCCTAGCCTCCTCACCTTCCTAAAACTCTAATAACTCCACCTTATAACTAAACGCTTTCATAACCCAGTCCTTAAGTCAAAACCACTGTTTATAAAAGCGCGCTAAGTATATTAACACCTTTTAAAGCTTAGCAGTAGCCTTATAAAGCTATTAAACAGTAAACTTAACTTATAAGTTAAAACTTTATTTTTTAATAAGAAAAGCCTTTAACTTCACCTTATTAACACTAAAAGCGTCATATTAAGAAAGCCAGTGTCTCTTTAAATAATAATTATAACTGTCAGACTAATTTAAAACCTAACAGACAAGTGGAGAGTCGGCAGACTTATAAAAAGAATAAGGGGATATTTCACTATTAAACGCGTGTATATAGGCTGTGAGGTTCAGACGGCAGTTAGTGCTTTTACCCTATTCCCGTTTTAAGACCTGGGAGCTGGACACTTGTTACATGGTGAAGTGGTGAAAGGAGAAGCTTACCTTTTAAGTTCTTTATAGGAAAAGAATGTTAAAAAGGGGGAATTATATAACGACCTTACAAACCGTCACTTAGGCCGGGGCGGCCTAATAAATCCCCTGCAGAAAGAACAGTGTGGAAAGATAGTACATACCGTCTAGGCGCACTAGGCCAGGAGTGTAAAGACCTAAAGCCCCTACGACTAATAAAGTGCTGCTTATAATATACTAAATGCTTACGTCGCAAGCAGGAGAAACCTTATAAGCAGAACGCTCATGTAGTGTAAAGTACTTACATAATAAGCACTTACGACACTATAAGTAAGGTACAAAGTACCTCCTAACTAGTTAGTATAGATAGTTATAGTTATACCTATAACCACTGTAAGGGACTTTAATTCCTCACGCTAGTATTTAATTATTTATTTATGTCCTACTGTTCAGACTCACCTCTATATATTATAGTAACAACGACCTACAGTGACATTAAACCCCCGTCTAGGAGTGTTAGCTTAACAAGCCGTCTTCGGAACGCCCCCTACCTGTTAGCGTCCTGCCATACGTTCTGTCTTAACCCGCGCCAGTCCTCTCGAGGCCTGTGTCAGGTGCAGGTCGTAATAGTTTTTTACATCTCACTTCTAAAACCTGCTCTAAAGGGAGTTCCTCTGAAAAAGAAGATCGAGATTAACGCTAATAAGGACAAGTACAACGTCAAGGAAATTATAAATTTACAGAAGGGAAAGAACATATTCGAATATCTTGTTAAGTAGCTAAACTACAGCCCTAAAAGCAATTCGTAAGAACTAATTAAAAATCTTAAGTACCTAAACCTAATTACAGAGTTCTACTAAAAGAATCTAAACTAACTAAAACTAATAATAAGAACTAGAAATAAGATAAAATCTAACACTTAAACTACTATACTAAAGAGTAAGACTACTATAAGACTTAAAACTTAAGAAACAGCAGGAAACTCTTTAATAAGTACAGAAAGACATTTATCAGAACCTTTAACTAAGGTTATAAGGACCTTAGACCTAATAAAGAGGCTAGACCTCTAAAGCTCCCGACAAACTTTATACGAAAAACGAATACTATTAAGGAAAGAAGTCAGTAAAAGAAAATAAGTAAAGAAAAATCGCTTTAAACCCTCTAACCCTAAAGAGCGAAGACTTAAAGCGACAGAAAACTCTTATAGGAACTAAACCCACAATCTCTCATTAGAAAAAAGAAATTATAAACCAAGTTATAAAGCAACCACTTGCTACAGAGATCCTGCTAGGAAATTCCCCTAGTTAAAAGACTCTACGTCTTCAGAAGGGGTGTCTAACTTAACCTCCTTACTCTCCTAGAACTCTAATAACTCTACTTTACAACTAAACGCCTTTATAACCCAGTCCTTAAAATAGGACCACTACTTATAAAGACACACTAAACACACTAACGCCTCTTAAAGTTTAACAGTAACTTTATAAAACTATTAAATAGTAGATTTAACTTATAAGTTAAGGTCTTACTTTTCAATAAGAAAAGCCTTTAACTTTACTTTACTAATATTAAAAGCGTCGCACTGGGAAAGCTAATACCTCTTTAAACAGTAATTACAGCTATTAAACTAGTTCGAAACCTAACAGATAAGTAAAGGGTTAACAGACTTATAAAAAGAATAAAGGGACATTTCGCTACTAAACACGTATATGTAAGCTATTAAATTCAGATAACGGTTAATACTTTTACCCTGTTCCCATTTCAAGACTTAAAAACCAGATACTTATTATATAATAAAGTAGTAAAAGGGGAAGCTTACCTTTTAAGTCCTTTATAGGAAAAGAACGTTAAAAAGGGGGAATCGTGTAACGACCCTATAGGCTGTCACTTAAACCGGGGCAGCCCGATAAATCCCCTACAGAAGGAATAGTGTGGGAAGACAGTATATACCGTCCAGGTGCACTAAGCTAAGGGTGCAAAGACTTAAAGCCCTTATAACTAATAAGGTGTTACTCGCAGTATACTAAGTACTTACATTATAAGTAGGAGAAACCTTATAAGTAAAACGCTTACATAGTGTAAAGTGCTTATATAACAAGCATTTATAACATTATAAGTAAGGTACGAAGTACCTCTTAGTTAGTTAATATAAGATAATTATAGTTATATTTATAACTACCGTAAGGGACTCTAGTTCCTCACGCTAATATTCAATTATTCATTTATATCCTACTGTTCAGACTTACCTCTGTGCATTATAGTGATAGCGACTTACAGTGACATTAAACCCCCTGTCTAGGAGTGCTAGCTTAACAAGCCGTCTTTAGAACACCCTTTACCTGTTAGCGTCCTGCTATACGTTCTGTCTTAACCCGCACCAGTCCTCTTAAGGCCTGTATTAGGTGCAGGTTGTAATAATTATTTAGTGGAGAGCTTATAATAAAGGGGTAGGTTAGATAAAGCTTTAAAGGGAGCGTTGGGATTAACGTTATCGCACTTAGCATTGTTTTCTTCATTAGAATTAATTGTGATGATGGTTATAATCAGATCGGGCTTAGGACTGATACATGCCTTACACGCTGGGTTAATCTCAGGCATCTACGCACTAAATTAGCCAGGAAACTAGGTAGAATTACCATACGTACCTTTATAACGATGGAAATCGTGAATCTAAAGCGAGAGAGCGATTGTTAATGGGGAGGAATTAATGTGTGGAATGAAGATTCTATTGAGGAGCCTTTGTCTGATGATGTGGGGCATGTGGGCGGGTAAGGGTTAGGGTTATATGTGGGTGGAAATTTTTTATAGTGTAAATAGGCAGATTCTTATAGTGCAAATAGACATTCTCTTCTTTTTCTGGCTGCCCATCTGCTGGTGAGGGAGGGTGGGGGGATTTCTGCATCGTACCGGGCGGGAGTACATGTTAGAAGGTCCCTACCATTTCCTAAGATTTGTTTCTTCCACGGTCTTCCTGGCCTGCATCGTTCACAAGCCGGGTGGATACGGCTGTACCGAGGTTTTTAATGGGCTTATATTGGTTAAGTAGGTGGATTATTGGCACGGGGCTAAGGCGATGGTTCTTCTTCTTCGTCTTCTTCTGCATTGTCATTTGTTGATTACATGTACTTGGATATATTTCTTGATAGTTTGGGTTATCTCCTTCATAACTATTCACCCCCAACCTCCTCCCCTTGCAGGTAATGAGATGAAGGACAAGACTTATAAAAAAAAAGGGTGGCGCTGTACTGCTTGCCCAACCTTTTCACCCCCCTGTTCTGTTTAAGCCCGAAATATGTAGTAGTCTAAGCGCTTGCAGCTGGCCAGAATTCGAGAATGTGTACTGGGGTCATATGGTTAACAGCTCGCAGACCCTTGCAATTCGCATATACCCTCATCCGATGATAGCGTTTTGGAGACGGCGTTGGGAGGCGCAGAGCAGATGCCAGTGTAACCATTGGACATGGAGCCTGGCGTGTCACGGGTGGGGCCGTGTTCAACATTGCGACGCTGACGCAGCCTGAGGGGCAGGGGTTATCTGTTTGCTGTTTGCCTCATCTGGTCATTTATTTCCGCCGTCGTTCCATTTCCCCCGACTCGATCCTCTCTCGTCTCTCGCAACAAGACCGACTCCACGCAATCCCTTTCCGCCGCACAAGTGCTCTAGCACGACACAACACGACTCAATCGGCAGACAGACAGGCAAACCGACGGGCAATACAATGCAGACCGCTATGTATACCACCAGAAAAGAACTCGACATGCACTTCTTCGAGCACGCCGTGAAGCCAGGGTTCTGGCTTCTGGGGGCCCTCATCGTTGGCTTTTGCGCCGCCAACTTGGCTGCATATGCTCGACATCGGCGTAGAAAGGAGAGTCGCCCGCTTGACTCCGTGCCGAAAAAAGAGCACGACTCATCATCGGCAATGCCATCGGACAAGCCACGGCTCGAGGTCCAACCGGAATTCACAGCATGGACAACCGCATACCTCACGACGAGACTGCGCACGCGCTTGGCGGTAGCCATTTACCTCGTCGTTCTCGGCGCTCAGCTTCTGGAGGGCTACTGGGTCATGGTCACACTGGCGAGGTGGACGGTCAAGCTTTTTTCGAGGTGGCCGCAAAGTTCCCATAGCGTAGCCTACTGGGTCTACTTCCTGTCGGCCGGCCTTATGCTGCTCACTGACTTCATCGCTGTCGCCGTCGGTGGTTTCATTGTCATGTTCCAACTGTGTTGGATTTCAGAGCTAGTTTTGCAAGGGGCACAGCTGGCTGTCAAATAATTAGGGTAGGGAGCTTGAAAAATGCGATTCGAAACGTGGGTCTCCTTTAACGGCAATTGAGATTCTTGGATTCTTGGCATGCTGCTCGATTGACTGTATGTTTTGACAGGATGCGCTGGCCTCCGCAGGCGGGAGAGGAGCACAGAACAAGAGACGGAAGACTACCGGCGGGCTAAGGGCCACTCGGCCTGTTTTGCCTTACCAGTGCGTTCAGACCAATGTAACTGCTATTCAAGGCCTGCAGATACGAGGAGGATCTTCTTCTACGGGCACATGCAGTGGTTATGCAAGGAGGTTGGCTGAGCGCGCACCTTGCACGGCGATTCCTCGTCGAGAAGCCATGCGGGTCAATATTGGAGCAGGCTAAATCCTAACGGATCCCTCATCGTTCAAGGTTTTGCTCCAAACCAACCTTTAGGAGAACTCACCCTGCTAGATCATTGAATTTTATCTAGCTGGTAGTAGGGGGTTTCTTACGCGAAAGGCCATCAACACGATCTTAATCACCTCCGAACAGGTCTTCTTAGATTCCCCGTGGGGGGTTTCCCTTCCCCGATTTCCGTGAATCGGGCACTGGACAGTTTGGCGGATCTGGTCCATTTCAGCTATAGCCCCCTTATTGGCAACCCCAAGTCATCAACAAAGAACCATGGAACTTAATGAAATAAATAAATGCCTTCCTAACAACTCCCCGCCGCTCAAGGCCGCAGTCCCAACGAAT
>Ga0247770_1001381_pt1 | contig 19143 bp, 4 predicted proteins | sample UWRJL136409B6_FD_179943 | JGI IMG/M metagenome (GOLD analysis project Ga0247770, IMG submission 179943) | Plant litter microbial communities from Arlington Agricultural Research Station in Wisconsin, United States - UWRJ-L136-409B-6 | ecosystem: Environmental > Terrestrial > Plant litter >... | reverse complement strand
ATATTCTTAAAAAGTGCAAGTTTTTCATTTTTTCACTTAAAACGCCCCACTTTAGAACCCTACCTAAGCAATAACCTAAAACAGCAATGACTCCACCTAAGCAATAACTCAAAGCAGTTTAACTCACGCACATACCAGGACCCTACATATACTCCACTTAAGCAATAACCTAAAACAGACAGATTCTCCACCTAAGCAATAACCAAACGCAGCCTAGTGCATGCACGTTCCACTAGCCCACTAGCCACCACCACTGCCACAGTGCACTAGCTAACAGCTACAGACTCCCCACCTAAGTAAAAACCAAATGCAGCCCAGTGCATACACGTTCCACTAGCCCACTAGCTACTACCACTGCTACAGTGCACTAGCTAAAAGCTACAGACTCCCCACCTAAGCAAAAACCAAACGCAGCTTAGTATATACACGTTCCACTAGCTTATTAGCCATTACCACTGCTACAGTGCACTGGCCAACAGCTACAGATTCCCCACTTACATAAAAACTAAATACACCTTTAGGTATATATATTCTAACCCCACTATAACTAATACTAACATATATAATTACTATTAACATTAATATATAACTATTATAATACACCACTTTTATAAAACATTATTATTATTACTAATAACTATAATTATTATTATAATATATATAGAACTACCTTTTATAGTTTAATACTTTAAAAGGTAAGGGTTAATAAACTATAGTACTTTAAACTAGTTAGTTTACTATAGGGCATTTAAAGGAAAAAGAGTCTTTAAATATAAGCTAAACTAATATATTAGTTAAATAAAAGGTAAGTGCAGATTTTAAGATTCTTAACGTTTTACATAAAGCAGATATTAATCTTAAAAGGTCTTCTTCTCTAGCTAAGTTATAAATAACTTAAGAGCCGTAGAGGTAGTTAATATAGATTACGGAACATTAAGATTTAACTTATTAAGACTTTTAATAAAAGATGGGATTATTCTAATGATAATATGTATAAGGATTATAATAAGATGGCTAGTTTATATATATAGGAAGGTGTCTTCTTAATATAGGAAGGTTAGACGACTTTACAGGCCGTCACTTAAGCCGGTACTGCCTAATAAAACCCTTGTAGAAAGAATAATGTAAGGAGGTAACATATACGATGCTATGTACTGAACTAGGGGTGTAAAGACCCGAAGCCCCTATAACTAATCAGTTATTACTTAGTTTTAATAAACCTGCTTACTTACTGAGCATTTATAGGGTTACTAAGTAGGAGGTGCTTAGTAGCAGGGTGCTTAGTCCCTTGTTAAGTAGAACCTTATTAAGTAAAGTACAGAGTACCTTTTAGTTAGTTAGTATAGATAGACATTATTATGCCTAAGATAGCCGTAAGGGACTCTTAGTTCCTCTCGTTAGTATTTAATTATTTATTTATATCTTACTATTTAGACTTACCTTTATTCATTATAGTAATAACGACTTATAGTGATATTAAACCCCTATCTAAGAGTGTTAGCTTAATAAGCCGTCTTTAAAACACCCACTTAATCTTTAACATCCTGCTATACGTTCTGTCTTAACCTGTGCTAATCCTCTTAAAGCCTGTGATAAGTATAAGTTGTAATAAAAGGTTATTTCCTAATGTAATAAGGCTTTTTTATAATGTAAGAAGGCCTTTTCCTAACGGAAAAAGGTCTTTTTATAATGTAAGAAGGCCTTTTCCTAACGGAAAAAGGTCTTTTTATAATGTAAGAAGGCCTTTTCCTAACAGAAAAAGGCCTTTTTATAATACAAGAAGACCTTTTCCTAACGGAAAAAGGTCTTTTTATAATACAGGAAGGCGTAATATTACCTGTTAGAAAGGACCTTTAAAAGGTAGCCTTATAATAGCCCTTATGCTGCTTCTAGTGTGCTGAGCCTTAAGTACCTTAAGTTGCTAGGTGGTGTATTATCCGAGTTTAACACTTTAATACCCTTTAACACACACGTTATTATATCTTTTAAATTTATTCATTTTAAGTTAGATACTTTTACAGTATAATCTGGAAGTCTAGTAGGTCTATTTAGTAAACGCCATTATATCTTTTAGATTTATTTATTCTAAGTTAGATACTTTTACAGTATAATTTGGAAGTTTAGTAGGTCTGTTTAGTAAACGCCATTACATCTCTTAGATTTATTTATTTTAAGTTAGATGCTTTTACAACATAATCTGGAAGTCCAGTAAGTCTAGGTCTGTTTAATACACACTATTACATCTCTTAGATTTATTCATTCTAAGTCAGATACTTTTACAGTATAATTTAAAAGTCCAGTAAGTTTATTTAGTAAACGCTATTATATCTCTTAGATTTATTCATTCTAAGTCAGATGTTTTTACAGTATAATCTGGAAGTCCAGTGGGTCTAGGTCTGTTTAATGCACGCTATTATATCTCTTAGATTTATTCATTCTAAGTCAGATGCTTTTACAGCATGATCTGGAAGTCTAGTGGGTCTGTTTAATGCACGCCATCACATCTCTCAGATTTATTCATTCTAAGTTAGATGCTTTTACAGCATGATTTAAAAGTCTAATAGGTCTAGGTCTGTTTAATGCATACTATCACATCTCTCAGATTTATTCATTCTAAGTTAAATGCTTTTACAGTATAATCTAGAAGTTTAGTAAGTCTATTTAATATATATTAAATCCTTTTACTTTAATCCCTAAAAACGTTAAAAGCTTAACCTTATTAAAGCCCTTATGTGTCACCTGGCAGACATATCAGGGTTACTTCTTATTACTACATGTTTAGATCGGAATTCCTATATTAAGTAGCTGCTAGCCTTTAATAAACGTGCCTTAGATATCGTAGGTTAGGAACTGATCAGACTCCCTTAGGTAAGATTTACGAAGTTCTTAAAGCTTTTTACTGCTGTTTTTTACCTAAACTCTTCTTTTTCTAATAACTCCCGGGTTTTTAATTATCTAGACCTTATCGTTAAGGTTATCACGCTAGTCCTTATTATACGTGTAAGATCTAATAAAAACCTACTAACATAAGGCCACGCACGTGACTCTTTAAGCTGCACCCACTAAGATTAAAGAACCCCATTACCCTTATTAAACATATAGAGAAACTATAACATCCTTTATATAATACATATCCTATTAAAGTAAGTCTTATATTAATAAAGAGGTAAAAGTATGAGGATTCTAACGATGTAAACCGTTTTATAGGTAGGTAATCATCCGTAACGTAACAGGTAGTTAAACTTTAAGTTTACCTAAATTATTACTATATTTATAATTCTTTAATAACTACACTTTAACAATTAGGTTAAAGGTTATATATTTTATATAGAAGAATACCTTAATCCTCTTTAATTACTCTATTTAATTTTCTAAGAGATCTGAAAAAAGGTAGTAGTATAGTTTATAATAGAGGGAAAAAGTATATATTTTATCATATAAATTATAGAGGTTTAACATGTAAATTAGCTCCTCCTCCCATCTATATTTAAATATCCCTAAAACTAATATACATTATAAATAATACATAAAGAAGCTTTAATTAGAATTTAGATGTATTTATACAGAAATTATAAAAGTGTCACGTTATAAAACTTTACGACGTAAGCAGATGTTAGTGTTTAGGGCACCTTTTAATATACGTATTAACAGTACTAAGCAGAGCTTCACTAAAGTAACACTGTATGCACGTTACATATAAAGAGATATAAATAAAGGCTTTACATTATTAGTAAACCAGTTAGTTTACTAAAACAACTACTCTAACTGGTTTAGTAACTACAGCTTATTAGATAGTCCTAAAAAAGGTAATGACGTAACACTATTAATCGTTACAATTACAAAAACACGGACAATAGATACTCTACTATTATCCAGAGCTAATGTTAAAGGATTACCCCAGATTAACTATAAGAGGAAGAAGGTTTTCCAAAAAACGCAAAAAGCTACACACTAATAGATTACTGCTGTTAAAAAGCAACATACTAAGTTACTCTATCAGTAAGTTCACATAACTAATACCTATCGCTACGGCTAGCTTAGTAATGTAATATAGTTTATCCTAAGTTATACGTTACTAAGAAGGAAGTGAGAGCAGTTAGAAAAGAGCAAAACCGATATAACGTAACTAACTAGGTAAAAAGGCAACGTAAAGGCATTCCTGTAAAACTATTAATTAATTACTAGTAACTAACCCCCCTATAAATATAAATACAGATAACTAACCTAGCTACCGGCATCGCTACAGATAGCAGTCTTCCTCTGTTACGTGCGCTACCATTAACTCCGCTACTGCATCTAACTGCCATTAACAACTTATTATAAGGCTACTTTTAGCAACTATTCACTATACTTATTAAAAGAGATAATACCAGCGCGATTAGATTAACGGTACTAATACTAGATCCTATCCCAGTTAATCACTCCTATATTAAGTCCCTACCGCCACAGCAACCTATATACAATTAGTTTAAGTTTTCGCTTACAGTACTTACTATTAATAAAAAAGAGGGAGGGAGAGTAACACTAGCGTAATAACAGGTACACTTCCTAAGTAATATACCTACTATATTATAACCTTTTTAACCAGACATAATAGCTAGCACTAGCCACTTACCTATAATAACCATCCATCGTAATTACAGTATAAGAAGATATAAACCAGCTAACCTAAAATGTCACTAATAGTAATAATTAACACGAATAAGCTAGTGTTAAGGGGGGTAATTAAGGACCTTCTAGGGAAATATAGGTAGAAGAGATATACCTCTTAAAACTTAAAGAGCCTTTAGACAGTAGCTATTTTAATGACGTCTTCTTTAAGAACACGTTATAAAACCTCTCCTAGCAGGTTATAAAGTGTAAGACTGTAGAGGTAGAACTTACGGTGATATTATATAATTAGCTGTTATTAAGTCCTGTTATGTAGCTGCTAGTTAGGGTTGGGGATAATAAGGACTTAGGGCATTAGAAAAATAAAGAAGTTCTTAATAGTAAGAAAACCCCTAAATTAACTAGTAAAAAGGCGTTATTAAAGGCGGTAACAATTAGCTCTTATAACATCTGTTTAATAATAATAGGAAGCTGTAATAGCTTATAACTTAGTAACCTGCTATAATAGTAATACCTATTAGTACTGTAGTTATTAACCCTCCTGCCAATAATAGCCAGTATATAAGATAACTGTAACTAAACGGAAAAAAGCGATAGCTTATTATAACATTCGCAGCTTACCTTATTAACTGCTAGTAACTAACATACAGGCAGGCCGTTATTATCTACCTTATAACAGTCCTACCCTACTTAACGTATATTAGTTAGCACTTTTAATATCCGTAATATGATGGTAAGGGCGAGCACTAGGCTACTCCACTTTTGACCCAGCTTACCTACTCCTATCACTACCTAGTAACGTTAACTCCCGTTTACATTATAGCCTCTCCCCTTACTGCTAGATGATCTTATATTATAAAGTAGTAATAGAAGTAGGGCTAGGAGTATCAGCTAGGCCAGTAGAGGTAGTAGAAGTGGCAGCTTACCAGGGGATAGTAGGAGTAGTAGTAGGTTATTACTATTTAAAGGTGACGAGGGTATATTATCTAGCTAGGATTATAAGGGGGTATTAGAAGCCTAAAGTAACGCTTTAAGGTCTCTATCGCTTTTATATCCCTTTATATTGCGAAATAGCGGCAGTTACAGGGTTAGGAATGTTAGTTAAGCTAGGAGTAGTAGCAGGTTATTACCATTTGGTAGTAAGGGTATATTATCCAGTTAAGGTAATAAGTAGTTATTATAAGTTTAAAGTAGCGTAGTAGGGTTAATATTAGACTGTTAAGAACTGCCTTTATACGGTAATTAAGGTGAAAAGGCGGAGATTAACGTTAAAGACGTAACTTATAGCAGTTTATTAAAATTACCTTACGCTTAGCTAGCCTATAAGAGGCTGCTTTACGTGTTTTTAGTATAGTAGTTACAACAGCTCTTTACCTGTACTGTTAAAGTATATAAGGTAACTGCTAACCCCCTCTCTTTTAAGTATATAACACTTTATTAAGGTGAAGAAGTCTTATTAGATTACGGCTTATTAGTAGACGTAACTAATAGGCTGTAGTAGCGATTAAGACTATCGCTTACAGCCTAAGGGCAGCCTTAATAAGATAACTAGGACCCTGCTGTAATATTTGTAATAGTAGAAGGGGGCCTAATATTAAACGTGTTTAATAGTAGATAACTAGGCTTTACTAAATACCCTCCTGGTCTTAACTGTTATATTGCTTTTAAAGGCTATAATAACTGGAAAGATAAGGACGTGCCGACACGCCTCTATATAGCAGTACATTACAGCACCATAACCGTTACTACCCTCCTATCACTTATATCTTACAATATTGACAGTATATATGCGTTTAGGACGTTATTTACTACTGTTTGCTAGGGGATCCGTTAGTACCTAGATAAGTACGATAATAAGAATATTATTATTAATGTTTATCTTAATATCCCTGTTTTAATAATACCAGACTTGCCGTTAGAGGAATAGGTCCCTATACTGTTATATTATATCCTACATTACAGCTTTAGGTAAGTGATAAGCTGGGATATGATAAGTATATATATATTCTTTCCCAGGTTATATAAACGCCTTATTAATAAAAGGCCGTAAGTTAACATTATTGTTAATAATCTAACCTGTAAGTTTATATTAACACTGTTATTAAGTAAACAGTATAACTTATAGTTTAACACCGTATTAGCTCCCACTATCCTTACAGCTACTTTAATACTTAATAAGAATAATATAATAGTTTACGATATAAATATTGCTTAGTATATCCTATAAAGTTACTAAGTTGTAATATATCTTATATATATATTAAGAGAAGCTGGGACAGCCTGCTCCTAAGGTATAGCTATTAAAGAGGGTAATAGTAACGGTAAAGATTATAATATACTTTAAGGTATAAAGAGGATATAGTATGTAAGGCTTACGTTAAGAGGGTAATACCTTAAGGCGTTAACTGATAATATCTAGGTAAATATTAAGGGTAACCTTAAGTGTTTTTCCCGCTTTAAGGACTTTATTATTTATATTACCTGTAAGAATATTAAGCTTTAGTTTATATTATTAATTAACTATAAGGTAGTAATAGTAAGTAAAAGGTTTAAACTTATAACTAATCGGTTCTTAAAGTATTAGGAGACTTACTTTAACTCCCGTTTCCTAAACAACGATAAGACGTTTATTAATTTAAGGAAGTAAACTATTACTGTGCTAACTGCCTTACTATATAATGTAGTGGATAAGGTGGTAAAGACGTACTTATACCACACCTGTTACTTAGAGGTAATCTTTAAATCCTAAGAGGAGTGGATTGAAGAGTAGGTTACGCGGGACTTAAAAGACAGTGATTATAGGAACAATAGCGGCTTAGGTAGTGAAGAGGAGGGTATACCCCTAAATGAAGAAGGTGAAGTTACTAGTCCTTACCGTTATAAGGCCTTTATATCCCCATTTAAGTCCCTTAAAGAGGGAGCTGATGGAGTTATTAACTAAGTAACAGTTAAGGTAGAGTAAATAATAACCTAAAGTAATATATAGTTTAATAATAATAAAGGTAAAGGTAGGTAGGGGTGGTGGAAGCGTCTAAGAAGATATTAAGGTAGTAAAGATAGCAGGGAAGATAAGGGACCTCCTAGCCCCTGTATATTTAAGCTGCTAGTAGCTTTCTACTTATGGGTTATAACCGGGGAGGTTAGCAGTATAACGGTAACCTTAACGCTTAAGGGGGTAGAGATTAGTAATAGGCTTGTTTACTTACAGTAATATAACTTATCTAAAGCCCTATTTAACACGTAGAAAGTTTACGCCTTATAACTACCCACTTACGAGAACTTAACTATTAACCCCCTTTATATTAAGCAGCTTTAACAGGTAGGTAAAGTTATTATTATCCACTAGGCCGCCCTTAAGAAGAGCTACCTGCTCTTAAAGGCGCGTGCTGCCCTAAATATATAGGAGTGTTAGGGCTGCTTTTACGGTATGTAAGAGGAGTACCGTATAATAATAACCCTTTTTTAAGAGATATATTAGGTCTGGGACACCCTTAATAACGATAACACTAGTACGCTTAATTTAACGGCAGCTAACTGCCCCTTTACCTAGTTCGCAATCCTTACCACTACCGTACTTAACTTCCTCTGTGTTTAGATTAACCGCTACTGCTTCCTGTTTAAGTATATCCTTAGCTAAACAGGCCTTATATTCTCACTTACTAATACAGTACTTATAATTATCACCTTATAATGCCTTCGTTACTATTATAGTAGTAATAGTATTTATAAGGAGCTACTACTTTTTGGGGATGAGTAGACTTAGAGGGAGTGGATATCCTGTAATAAGTTAGAAGAAGATACGCTAATTAGTATTATTATTAGTTATGCTGTTACTCTTAATAAGGGTATAGTTAACCTGGATATACCTTAGCTAGCAGAGAGGCGTCGGATAGGGCTGGGGATGTATCGTTTAATAATCTGCTACAGTTTTAAGTAATAGTAGTAAAGTCTATTTTAGTAGCCGTTCTGGTAGTTTACAGGAGTAATCACCTAGAGGCTCCTTATTAATAACTTATTACTTTATACTAAGTACTGTAAGTAGTGGTAAGCGGTTAAAGAGGTTTAGTATATTTAAGTGTAGTTACTTTAGGCCTAGTTATAGTATTAAGATAAGTAAATTAAGGGTAACGAAGCAGTAGTAACTGTGTAGATAGAGTATTTAACATGTCTAATACTCCGTTAGTTTAATTAGGATATTTAGGACAAGATAACCTGCCAGAACGAGAACTTTAAGGAGCTGGTCCCTACTGTTAACTAGGGTCCTAACTGGAAGCTGCTAATATATTACTAGAATGCCATATTTAGGAGGTTCTTTAATAAGAACGCGCCCTTAGAGAAGCCCTGCCATCCCCACCTTATTTATAGTAATAAAGCTAGTATTACTAACCCCTAGGAGCTTATTCGCTTTCTTTTTAAGTGGTGGGATTAAAGGGCACGGAAGGTATAGTCGGTAAAGAACTACTAGGTAATAACATAAAGGATATTTAATATATTTAGTTATTTCCTTAAAGTAGTAGCAGCTGATAAGTGGTTTTAAGACCTTTACCACATTGTCCTGCTTACTTAATAAATCCTACCCTACTTGATAGGAACGTTATTCTTCTCCTTTAATAAAAGTAATAAGAGGACTTTTAAGTTTAGACGGGTTATATAATTCCCTTTAGTTATCTTTACATTTTCCCCTTCTTATATAGAGGGTAAGGGTAATTATATAACTGAGTAATTCCTTTCTAGTAGTATATGTTATTATAATAACGGAAGATAAAAGCTATATGTAGCGTTCCTTAGTAACAATCTTTAAAAAATCTTGTAGAAGTCGTACCGCTCCCTTGGTCCTAACGGTAACAGTATGAGCAGGCTATATTAGGGAGTAGATAATATAGCTATATAGGATGGTAGTGATGAGGATGAGGAGGAGGAGGAGGAGGAGGAGGAGGAGGAGGATGTGTAACGGGCTGGTAAGACTCTTAGTATGCTAAAACTGCTGGACGTAACAGCATAGCTACGGGATATTAAAAGCTACACCTGGGTGCTTGGTAAGGCTTGCCTCTAACTCTTATAATACGGCGCGTTAATACCGGTAATTGAGGTTGGTTTCCCGCCTTAAATGCTAATGTACGATGTTATTATAAAGTCGCTATTAATAGATGAACTTAATATCTAGTTTGATAAATATATAGCTCCCTTTATATAATTAGCTGTACTAGTAGTAATAGCACCTTAGATTTAAGTTGGATATAAGATATAATTGATAAATAAATTGTTATTATAAACTGTAAATGATAGTGGTGTTAATGTACTTAATATTCTTATGTTTCATCTTTAATATCACTTAAAGTTTCTCTTTACTATAATGGCCTTCCTTACTATAATAAAGACCGACGATAATGGCCTAACTTAACAGTATTATAAAGCGTTACTATAAAGGAACCTTTATCTTTCACACGTTATAAATAATAGTATAAATATAAAGTGGAACACTTAGTAATTAAGTTTATAAACTAATAACTAACTGCTCTGTTATATCAATTATCGCGTTTCTCGCTAAACCTAGGTAATAGTAGACCCCTTTAAATCGATTTACTAGATGTGGTAACCCCAAGACATATCCACTTTTCTGGTCTGAATTAAGCCAGGGGATGTGATGGGCTAACACTAGACCCGTGATACCGCTCACCACACCAAGTAACACCACTTGGCTATAACGATCTAAGCGAATTACACTGCCGGAATTAAACGAGTGAACGTACTGAATCTCCACTAAAAGTATGGTATTACAGATCTTACTGTGGGTAAAGGCTGACCCGTTATATTACAGTACTTAGCTGCTCTGTGAGGTGAAGCAGATGGTATTACTAGTTAACACTAGACCTAGGATATTACATCGCCTGTAGTGAAATATGCGAAACACCATTTAAATTATTATAACTGATTAAGTTGTTACGCTGGAACTAAATAAACTGATATACCAAACCTCTATTAAACATATGATATCACAGACCCCTTAGCCTGTAGTGATGTAAGTGTCAATTATACTAGTAACTAAATAAACTGGAGCACTAGATCCCTATTAAACGTGTGATACAGTAAACCTTACTGAAAGGTGAGAATCTGCTTTAGAGGCATGCCAGTTTTTAGAGGTAACGATTAGACTAGTTAGTCTACCCACGGGTGTGAACTTTAGGCCGTGATTAAATTAGTTAGTCTACAGGTGTGAACTTTACTAGCCCTAAGGGTATAAATAGTACTTTACCCCCACCTTATACGACTATTACACCTACCCCCTTAAAAAAAAACTATAAATTTCTAAAGAATAGACTAACGACCTTTGTTAGTATACTGATTTCTATAGACTAACTAGTTTAATCTCTGCCCTTAACCCATTTTAATTAGCTTAGTTTACCAAAGCTTAGTTGTTAATTAACCAGACTTTAACCTTGCCGATCGCGATATTACACCTTACCGATCACAACCCCACACCTTAATTCGCATCACCCCCACTAACCGCGACTATACCTTTAAAGGCCGCTAGAGCTAAAGCTAAGGGTAAAGGTAAGGCGACTGCCAGTATAAATGCTACTGATATAAAAGCTTAGAAATTGGCTGAATAGACGTTTATTAGCATAAATGTTAACCTTAAAGGAAGTAAGAAGACGGTATTCTTTTCAGTCTTAAAGGACATCACTACAATATAGTAGGGGTTTAAGCTGGTAATTTAAAGATACAATATAAATAATATGTAAAATTACCTTTTATATAGGGTAATAGAGGCTAATAGAGAGAAAGGCTTTATTTATAAGTTAATAATTATACCCTATATTAGATTTTATAACATCTTAACTTTTATGTTATACTGTACAAAGGCGCTTGTATAGCACGTAAACGTTATATACGAGATAATTAAGCACGAGTCCAAGTTTATCTCCTTAAACTTTTTAAAGGAGTACCTTAAGATTTAGGATAAGATGCTCCCTAGTTAGACATTTACGTACGTGCTAGATATTAATAGCTTTAAAAATGACGGAGACTTTATTACTATACTGGGGTATAAGGATAAGGCTAACTTAGCTAAACACTTAAACCTTAAAGGTAAGTTATATATTAAACTAGTTAGTATACTACTATTAGTATACTAATTAGTTTAATATTCACTACTCCTTAATATATTAACTAGTTTAATATTTACCACTCCCTAATAAACTAACTAGTTTAATATTTACCACTCCCTAATAAACTAACTGGTTTAATACCTAATAACGATTACTGACTATATATCTTCTAATTACAGATTACCTCGGCTTCTAGTGTTTCTTAAAACACAGCAACATAATATTTAAGAACGGTAATCTCTATAACAACCCTTTAGGCAGAGAATCGTTTCCCAACAACCTGTATATTAGAAAGGTGTAGATAAATATCTACACGAATGTTCTAATCATGTTTAACCATCCTAAGGTCAGTAAAATCTTAAAGGCACTTACTAAAATGGAAGGGGATATCCTAATCCTCTTTATCTGGCAAGGCGATATTAGTAACGTTAATGTAATTAGTGAAGAAGCCTAGCACTAATACCATATTATAGTGACGAATATCACTATACTGTATATATATTTCTATAACGTGAAGACTCACTATAATTAGAATGTAACGCCTTAATACATTCGCTATCCTAACAGTACTTTAGATATATAAGGAGGTTACGTTACTAATAATTAGTTCCGTGCTGTGTTATATTTATTATACTTTAATAAGTGTTATTTATACACGTTCTAGTTACCTTTAGATAGTGAAAGTCTTAAGAAAGGTTTAGCGTTTAAAGTTATAAGAATAAGTGTGATATCTATTAGTAAACAGCTTAACAAGGAACAGTATAAGTTGAGTGAGGTTAATAAGTAGGGTGTTGTAAACTTGTAACTTTACTTCCTAACGATACGTATGCTAGGTAGGTCTACCGTGTCCTTAATTAATAAATTTAGATATAAGAGGGTGTTTAGTAATTAGATTAAGCGTCTTCGCTTAATGATTGCTAGGGCTGAAATCTCAGCAGTTTATATAAATAAAAACTAAGGTTAGCACTCTGTAGACGATACTAATATAGAACCTGTCAGTATCCTAATACTGATTTTATTAGTAAGGAACCTTTAGTGTATAGGATTATTCTTAAAACCTGTCGTTTATAAGCTAAATAAGACCTTTATTACTTAATTCAGTTACCTATTCAGTACTAAGCAAAAAGTTAACTTAATGTAATTTATCGCGTTACAGACAACTATTCTAGAAAATCTTACTAACATCCCTGTAAATGCCAAGCTAGAATACAATAAAGATAATTGTCTAATTAAGCGTTTATAAAGTAAGTGTTTCAAGCTAATAAAGGCCAAACTTAAAGGATTATACAGTATTAAGTCGTTATTATCGCGGGTATATCTGTTTACCGGTGTCGACGATAACCTAACTATCTTAAATATAGCACTTAATTACCTAGAGCTAGTTATATTAGATGATTTTGAAAAGGTATTTAATAAGAGTATTAAGGACTCCCTGCGTTTCAATTATAAGAAGATAAAGAATAAGTATAACTAGGCTTAGAATTGGGAAATCTGTAAAGGAACGAAACATCTTCTCCCCTATTAGATAATTAGTAAGTTACACATTATACCTGTTAGTATATTAATATAATATTTTAACTAGTTTAATACTTGAAGCTGACTATAAAAAATGCGTACGTTATGTTTAACTTTTCCAATTCGCTAATTAGGTCCTAGTTTTATATAAATAAGGTTAGTACTAATAAAACCTTTATAATGGCCTTAGTAGTGCTTATACATTATTACTAACTTATTAAAGAGAAGAAAGCAGGTAAGAAGATTAAAGTTAAACTTACTTTATACCTATACCCTGCGCCCTTAATTATTTAGATATTTAATAAGCTGCACCTGAATTTCCTTAAGTTAAAGCTTTATATTTTCTATTAAAACATTACCTAGATTCCGTAAGACAACCCTTACTATATGCGAACTTAAAACACGTAGCAGATAGACGATAACCTTTATAGTTACGTAAATGATATAGAAAACCTTAAAGTAACGCTAGTCGTATACATTTCAGTATACACTACTATAGCCGCTTACTGGATAACTACGACTAAGTACGATATAAATACATTTAAGTATGCTAGATAATAGGTGCACGACTAATATATAGTTTAGAAGTTAAGGATCTCTGCTGCTCCCACAGGCCTGGTAACCCCCAGCCCTAAGGGTTCCGATGATACAGGATCTGGTAGCGAATCTGAGGACAATAAGGGTAATTTAGACATTATAGCTGGCAGGCTCGCTAAGGCAGATAATAAAAGTGATATCAACGACAATAGTGATAAGAAGTACGCTAAGCAGTTAAGTAAGCTTAATAAGAAATTTAGGGGCAATTACAGTAAATACATTAAAGTAAACAGATATAAATTATTCCTTAACTGATACCCTAAGTAAGTACTAACTATACATCCCATCCTTACACCCTGCCTTACTATAAAGTAAACTAGTTAATATACGAATTTTAGTATTTTAACTAGTTTACTTTCCGATTGCTTTATTATATTTACTAATATGTAACTAGTTTTATTATAATCCCTATATTAGAACGCTAGAAGTTTAAAATCTACTGGGTCCGCTATATCGATACCTATATCACGAAAAGTAAGAAGTTTAAATTCCAGCTTATAATATGTAACGAAATTATTAATCTACGTAACTCTGACTCTTAATGTTGGTGTCTTGTGTAGATTATCCCGAAAGTGTTATAGGGTAGTGCATCTATAACTTCCACTTAGAATAAGATTATAGATTAAAAAGGTTTCAGCCTGATAATATAAGCTACCGTAGTAAAGATACTAGATGTATTCTAGCTTAATCTGGACTTTTATTATATAAGTGACGAGTTAATATACGAGGAGGGGTCTGACATGCTTATTATTAAGTATTATACTGATAAGAACGATACTATTATAAAGTTACGTGGCATTTACCAGGAGTATAAGTAGCATTAATAGAAGCTAGTTCCTTTTTGTTAAGATAATATCTAGGACTCTAATAAGGCGGATATTAACCTTAACGCTAAAGATATCTTAAAGGTAAATAATATATTTATTATTAATAGGGGAATAAACACTTTTATAACCCTATTAAATAACTTAAAGTATTATCTTTAAGACGGACTAGGCCCTCTAGAAATTAACTTAACTCTTATCGGATATAGTAAGGATTACGACGCTATTTACGATAATACTGATAAAATTCTAAGTAATGTCACGTTTGGGGAGATAGATTAAATTACCAACGATTATATTAATAGTAATCTTAAGAAAGGTAAAGAGAAAGATCTGGACTGGACTAATACGTTTAATATAGCATTACTCCAGGCCGCCACAGTGGAGGCCTAGAGTAAACACGTATATATAATAATAATATACAACAATCCTGTCTGTTAGCTGATGGAGGAGGAGATTTAAACGATTACTGATTTTAAAACTGTAAAAAAGGCGAAACGTATATCTGAATCCACATTTAGTAAGGCCTTTAACCTAAAGTAACAGATAAAGGTTAACTTTAATAGCCTAGGCTTAACGAAGCTTGGTGTTGATTTTGTCCAGTTGTTAATGTATAACAGCATAGATAATGGCATTAGTTACACGTATGTAATATTAAACGAGGATAATAGTTATATCCCCCCTAAGGACTGACTTAACTCCCTCTTTTTCGCATATTTTAAGTCACCGATTAAGTTATACTGTCTCTAATAAGTGATGGAGATCTGATCTAAACCTAGTTAAGAAAACGCTAGAGTCCTGATTGTGATAAACAGCCCTATTATGTAATAGTAAGTAGACCGTATCTTAATAAGGCTAGAATTAAACTAGTTAATATACTGTATAAGTACACTAATAAGTTTAATATCCCTTTAGCTAATTTAGACAGATAGATATACTAACAGCTAAATATAGGGAGGTTATTACTATATTCGCTAAGGTGAACTTTAAAGTTAAGTCCATTTACTTAAGACTTTTAATAAACAAGTGTTAGGTTATTATAAAGTAATGGAATTAGGCTGACACTGCGTTTAATATACTAGTATTAAACTTATTAGTATTTAGTGCTAGACTTAACACATATTACTAATATAACTATAGCATCAGAGCAGGGTTTATATGGAATATAGCGATTATTTAACAGTATATTAGTTAACTGTACCGTATTAGACAGATAAAGCCTATCTAGTAGTATCTCCCTATTATTATCAGTATTATCAACAAGTGGTTTATAGAGTGTAGACTGTGTAAGGTATGTAAACCTAATATTAAACTAGTTAGTGTACTTATTAACTATATTAACTAGTTTACTATTAGCCTAATTTTATACTAACATATATTAATAGGTTAAAGAAATCAGCTTTTGGATGCTGGTAAAGGTCGAAGACCCGGTCCTGAAGTTATTATTTACATACAAGGTCGCTAAATATAGCTTAACTATCTTAATAAACTGGTTTAATTAGGCGGTTGAGCTACCCTAATCTATCTGCAACTACTTAAGTGACAGAGCTTTATTTATTAGTAAGATTTACTTATTTATTATCCACCTCCTAAGCTCTAGCCTATTAGAAGAGGGAAATAAGGGAGAGGATATTAATATTAGTCTCGGAGCGTTTACAGTAAACTTAGTAAAGGTCGCTAATATCGAAAACTTTATTAAGAATCAGCTTATCCTTCTGTATATAAATTTCCTAAAACCTATTATCGTCAATATACATATCTAGGATAAGCTTAGTAAAGATAAAAACCTTATTGTCTGGGTTAATAGCACACATGTTATGGAATTAGGCTTCAATCCCAATATTATAACGTAAAAGACTGTTTTTAACACCTTCCTAAAGATTAAGTGTAGAAGGATTTAACTTATAGAGAAGTACAGTTATCTTCTTATTAGTAAACCTAAGTGTAATTATACCCATTTTACTAACCGTGCTAGGCCCCTTAAACACGTTATTTATAAAGAAGAGGATTTTAAGAAGGATAACGTCAATAAAGAGATAGAAAAGGTAGGAAAGTGGGTAAATAGTACAAAGAAGAGACTTAGATTAAAGACAGTAAAGAAGACGTTTATTAAAAGAAAGATAACAGATAATGGTAACCCTCCTCCCTTATAACGCCGCTAGACTACTTAAGTTACAATAAAGAATTAAAGAACAGTACAGGGTGATAATAAGATCTGAATAGGTAAACGTTTTAAGAGTTATTTACCTCCTTGTTAAATAACCTGTACTTAAGTTACTAGCTTAGGGTAAATTAGTAATGAGGTTTTCTCCTAACTCTAGATTTAGTATTGATATATACAGAATGTGATATAACTAGACTTTAAACCGTTTAGTTTAATAAATTACAGTATATTAAGTGGTTTAATGTTAATAACTATGCTAAGTCTTAAAGACTTATAGTAATATAGTGGCCTATTATTGCTGCAGATAATAATAAATAATTAACACATCCAGTATATATAATTTACCCTACGTACCTTGATTGCTAGAACTAACCCGACTTAATAAGCACTTTACTAAAGCCGTTATAAGTATAACAGAAATAGTACTTAACCTTAAACATATATAGTTATTATTTTACTATTATAATATCATTATTATAGTTTAGGTTACAGGTTGAAAAAGCTCTCCTTTGTGCTCTGTTTGTCTCCTTTATACTCTGTTTCCCCATACACTATTATTACTCTGTTTACTTATATATTTACTGTTATTATACTACTTATTATCATTATAGTCACCCACTGTAACATACGTACATTATATATATGTTTGCCTATTATATAATGCCAGCCTGCTGGAGTAATATATAATCACATTAACCCACTAGTATAAAAGCTCCTATTCCTTAAACATTTATAATGGCAACCTCTGTAATAACTCTTATATTATGGTATCAGGTAGTGCAGTATATATTAAGTCTTACTAGGAATTAGCCAGCTAGGTAAGTAGTATATCTAATCTGCTATACTTAGCTTGATATTATTAGGCTGAATATATTACTGGACGAAACTATTAAGCTGTATACTAGGGTTGCTCTTTTCTGCGGGCATATGTTCTGTGCTGATTGCTAGACATTTTACAGTAGTTCTGTTTTATCCCAGACCTGCCCTAGCTACCGTGATAGTTTAGAGATTATTAGTTATAGTTATTTATCTAAGCCTGTAACATTGCCTGTCTATATTACTGTAATCGTTCCTACCTTAAAGGAAGTGTTAGATAATACTATCCCGTTAATAAAGCCACTATTAAACTATATTAGAGCCTTTAAGTACTGTAAAGTTTATAGAGAAATTATTATTAACTATTTAATAAAATATCTAATTCTATTATTTAATGAGCCTGATAGTAAATGGAAGGAAGTTAGTTCTATATTTAACGCTATTTATACCAATTCAAGCTATATTTAAGACTTCCAATAATTCCTACGTATTTACAGGACTGAGTTACTAGCTAAGTAATTATAGGATTATATAAACTGTTATTTAGAGAAGGATAACTATTATGTATACTTTTATTATTATCGTATACAGAACCCGATCTTGATTAAGCTTTTCAGTAATGGTGAGTCTTATATATGGGAGATTACTAGAGAGGAAGTGGATGATAATAAATAAGGAAGGGGTTAAGTGTAGAGAGAAGATGTAAAGGAGGAAAAATAAAATTATTTTAAACTTATATAAAGGAAGTGTCGTAGACATCTTACAGACCCACAGGCTGTAGTTACGTGGGCTAGCCAGGCCTTTATAAGAGGACTAAAGCCACGCACCTCTTTAAAGCTAGAGGACCCCCGGAATAATCATCATTATACCATACCTGTAACGACCCTACAGGCCGTTATTAAAGCTGGAGCGGCCCGACTAAGTCCCCGCGTAGGAAACAGTGCATACGGTGTTTTGGGCTGGACTAAGAGTGTAAAGACCTGAAGCCCCTACGAATAATTAGGAGTTACTTAGTTTTAACGCCAGCACTCAGCTACTAAGCACTCCTAAGGCTACTAAGTAAAGGGTGCTTAGTAATGGAGTGCTTAGTCCTTAAGTGAGCAAGCAAGCAACACTGAGCAAGGTACAAAGCACCTCTTAGATAACTAGTATAGATAGTCATTATTATAACCATAATAGCCGTAAGGGACTTTTAGTTCCTCACACTAATATTACATTATTCATTTATATCCTACTTTTCAGACTCACCTCTGTGCATTATAGTGACAGCAACCTATCGTGATATTATACCCCCGTTTAGGAGTGCTAGTTTAACAAGCTGACTTCAGAACGCCCACTTAGTCTTTAGCGTCCTGTTATATGCTCTGTCTTAACCTGATTAGCTATTTAGGTCTGTGCTAGGTGCAGGTTATAATAATACTATGCCCTTTAATTTCCGTAACTGTTACACAGTAAGCTTACTAGCGTTAGACTTTAAGTCTGAAAGCTAGTAGGACTTAGAGTCTGT
>Ga0247770_1001380_pt1 | contig 19147 bp, 20 predicted proteins | sample UWRJL136409B6_FD_179943 | JGI IMG/M metagenome (GOLD analysis project Ga0247770, IMG submission 179943) | Plant litter microbial communities from Arlington Agricultural Research Station in Wisconsin, United States - UWRJ-L136-409B-6 | ecosystem: Environmental > Terrestrial > Plant litter >... | reverse complement strand
TGTCTGACAATAAACCTCCCCCCCCCCCCCCCCCAAAACACACACCCCCGGTTCTCCCCGAAACCTGTCTCTTTGCGCGTGTTGACTTCGATCGATGATTGCGTGCGAAGGATTGAGCTTTGCAACCAACAAACTTACCAGAGGGGCAAGTTTCAAGATCCCGGCCGTTGCTGCACACATTGGCCACATGCTTGTTGCGCGGCGCGGCTGCTCTATTCTTGATCTGGATCCTATCACCACTCTCTCTCTCTGCATGATCCATTCAGCTGTGCCGCCGACTGCCCACCTTCAAATCTGCGAAGTGGCACCGTCTCGAGGCCGACACCGAGCGTACAAGCAACCTGTCCTCACCCTTGGGCGTGCTCTAGCTCCTCTGCCTCCTCGGCGATGGATTCCTGACTCGCTCATGCTCTATGGCAGTTATCCAGACAGACAACCGATCGATATTGGCGTTGCCAGTTATTAGTATTCGTTGGCGCTGCTGCTCTTCACCGCTTTGCTTCAACAGAACGAGCCGCAGGGTTCTGGGTTCCGTTCCCGTCTGTTGATCGAATGCGAGGATTGCCAGGCTCAGTCAGGGTACCGTACACCTCATGTCGTCAGCTTCTGGTGGAACGTCAGCGTCAGCGTTGAGTCCGAAGAATCCGGCCCAAACCATGGTACTACGCTTCTTTTGCGAAGTGAGCCAGTTCAAAGCGGAGATACTCCTTGTGGCAGTCGAGCCGCTGGCTTTCTGCCGTCAGCATGGCGAATGCTCTATCTGCTCGCTCGCATGTTAGTCAGCGTTGATGGCGGGGATGGCCTCAGCAGCATCATCAGCGACCTTGAGTTTACTTTCTGGCCATGCAAATCTATGTCAGCTCGTTCGAGCAACACTTCGGCGGACTCATTCCTTTGTTTCCAAAAATTCTACAGTGTATACACTCGCTGGGGGCATGGGTCTTGTGTAACGAAGCTAGCCGCGGAGTGCCGCGATGGCTGACCCCCTTGCCCGCTCACCTCTGTCTCCTCTCCTTGTCTCAGTGGTTTCCCGCCTCTTTGGCCCCCTTTCTTGCATCAAAGCGGTTCAGGCCCCTGAGGTTTCTGGGTGGGTTATGTGCCTCTTCCTCGCATTGCCCCTCCGAGGAACGCCATCTCATCGCATCTTAGTGGCTTCTGTCATCACCTGTCCCCCGCCTCCTTCCAGCAGGTACTGTGCGACGCTCTCTTCCCGCGCCTTACCGTATTACACCGTACCCACCGTGTCCAGCTGCAACCATGGGGCGCAAGTGGGAAGAAAAATAGAGAAGCGTACAAGACCGTGGAAAGCACCAGCATGCGGCGTAGAACCCAAACCCCAAACAGACCCCAGATTTACCAGGGGATGGGAGCGGCGAGGTCTGCGCCTTGATCGACGAGATGCCAACCGTGGCAACTAGCCTTGGCCGCAAGGTCTCTCACCCATTCCGCCCTCCGCTAATCACACCCCACACTAGCACAGCTCTTTGTGTTCCAATCGCGACCGGCAGGCAATACATCCTCATCACACATGTTCTCTGGGTCTTCTCGGCAAGACCTGACGGCCAGGCGGCCAGAGCGTGTTCGCTGCGCAACTAAACATATCTTGCCCAATACCCATCACCTCATATACCATGATGCATGATATGGCAAGATGTAGCACTAGCCCCCAACAAGCAGGAAAGCCGCACTACCACTGAGCTCACACGGTACAACCATGACATTCTGAACAGAGAAAGAAATCCAAACCCACTCCTTCGGTTTTGCAGAGAGAAGGGGGTTTGTCTGAAACGGGGAATTTGGAATGGGCTCCGTCTATATCAGATGCAAGGAACCTTTATCTCAGGGAGCGTCGTTTTTGTTTCTCTCCGGTCACTAGCTCCCCGGGTACGATACTCCGTCAGGTATTGTTACCGTGGAAAATCCTACTGATACCATACCCGAAAGCGACCTCTACTCCCCCCAAAACTTGCCGCGAACCTACCCACTCCTAGAGTGAATACTTCCGTTCCTATCCAAGGCGTGGAACCGAAGACATGTGTCTCTCTTACACACCCTTCTGCAGCGGTGAGCGAGACACACAAATGAAAGTGTGGGGTCGGGTGTGGATTACACGGCAGCAATGTTCGATCACGAGGTTGCTCACGGTAGTAGTCACACTTTTTGCTGCCCTGCCCTCTTCCTCCATCTGTCTGTCTGCTGCGGTCTTTTCTCTCCTGCGAGCAAGACCCGTTTTGGTTTCTCTTGCCGCCTAAACTGGGACCGGTCTACCTCCGGCGTTGTACTCTACCGCTCTCTAGACATGCCATGGCGACCTGACTGACGATTATGAACTGAAGCGACCTCGTCTCACCACTCATGTCGGTGGCTTTATCTTCTTCCTTTCACATCACCGCATCGCCGCACCGCGTCGAGCTGCAGTGTAACATCATGGAATCAAGTAATCAAGCACTGCTATATCCGAGCGCGAGACCAGAAACGTCTTCAGTTCCTGTTTGGGCTCGGTGTTGGTTTTTGTACTCCATTTGTGAGGTAAATTCCTATGTACAATACCTATGTATCAACAGACCCTCGCTGGTGCAACAGAGTGTATGCCTAGTTACACTTGTTGGCAATTTTTGTGTTTCAATTTTGCGTTTGTACAGTACCTTTACCCATGTATGGATGCAACACCCCGGATTCCTCACCCCTCGAATCCCACGCCATCCGCTTTTGTTCTGCGGTTCTTCACCTTATTCGGTATCGAGACCGGCCTCCTTGACAAGACCGTAAAACACGCCCCGTTTCTTGATCAATTCCAGTGGTGCGTCGAACTCCACCACCTCGCCCTTATCAAGAACAACGACACGGTCGCTATCCAAAATGGTATTTATGCGATGAGCGACCGTGATGATGGTGCGGTGGGCGAACAGGGGACTCCGCAGCGTGGTTTGGAGCATGGCGTCGGTCTGTACGTCGACGGCCGCCGTGGCTTCGTCCAGCACCAAAATGTTGGAAGGCGTAAGCATAGCCCGCGCCAGTGACACGAGCTGCCGTTGGCCCTGCGATAGATTCGAGCCTGTGAAAATAAATAAGCGAACGTGAATTAGGCAAAGGCTCGGTTACAACAGCTTTTGTTTCTGACGTAATGATATCGCGAACATCGAAGGCTTGTGTGGTGGTTTACATCCATCCTAAACACAGCTGCGATCCCCTCCGCAACTTTGCGGACCTCGAAAACCAACCAACCCCAGATCCTGGTGGCGCGCACTCGCTTGCCTGCCGGCGCATTTATGCTCACACTCGGCACATTTGGCCTGTGGTTGGAGGGGCGCCACACCCAAATCCGTCCGAGTGAACAGCAACACCAGTAGAATGCTGGAGGGCAGCACGGCGCTCGGGCGTCGGATTGACAACCGCCACGAGGACAATTAGGCCTTCCTGCAATGCGTCGGAGATCATGCAGGGACCAGTAGACATGCCAAATAGCCCCATACATGAAGACACCACACAGCAAAGACAAGAGAATCAAAGCAAGGCAATGACCTTCGCCTTTACGATGCCGAGGTCAGCAGCGGCGACCCCCCCGAGGCACATGCATGCTCTGGCAGCGGTCCTAAGTCCAAGAGCAATATTCGTCTGCCTGTATCAAAGGCTTGCCGATCGGGGGGCACATACCGATGCAAACAGCCGCAAATGTGCCGCAAGGGCACCGAAGGATGAAGGGGGACGAAGCAGACGGGACGGCATAGAATAGGGATTCGGCACTCCGACACCACGAAAGCCGACGGAAAGCGTAGAAAATGCAGGGACGAAGGCAACGAGCGATAGTGAAATGCAGAGCTTACCTCCTTCGTGGACCTTGGCCTCCAGGCCGCCGTCCAGGCCAGCGACGTGGTCTTTTAGCCGAGCATGGTCTGTGTAAGAACCCATTAGCGTTGTGTACCACATGAGACCAGAGCGACCATGTGTCGCTCTGGTTGAGGAAAGTAGTCCTGTTGTAACACCTACCAAGTACGCTCCACAGCTCCGTGTCATCATGGACGTGGCCAGGGTCAAGGTTGTCCCGAATAGTCCCTTCGAATAGAGCCGCATCTTGTGGAATGATAGCTAGACGCCGGCGCAGATCTAGCAGCCCGATATTCGACGTGTTCAGACCGTCAATGTTGATGTTACCAGTGTCTGCCTCGATGATCCTAAAGAGTGCCAGTGTCAATGATGATTTGCCGGCTCCTGTGCGTCCAACGACACCGATCTTCTCGTGCGATTTAATGTCCAAGGTGATGTTCTTGAGTACCAAGTCGAGTCCTTCGCGGTACCGGGTGCTGTAGTTGTTGAACGCAACCTCACCACGTGCTGGCCAGCTAACAGGTGGTCTGTTGCGGTGAACGATCTCGGGGGCCTCGCTCGGGAGTTGCGCGTACTCGAGCACGCGCTCCACCGACACAATGTTCGTCTCTACCTCGACTGTCTGGCGAACGATCCAGTTCAGGGAACCGGTGATCTGCAGAGCGTACGACATGGCAAGACCAACTGCTCCCCCGGTGAGCCCACTGCCGCCGGCGACTGAGAGGACAGAGAAGCCGGCTGCAGCCAGAATAACCACGGCGCCGATAAACTCTAGCCTCAGAGCCAACCATCTGTTCGCACTGATGGAAGGAAAGTAGGCACGCAGGTTGGCGTCAACCCGCCACTCATTCTCGTTTTCAAACCTGTCTTGCTGCCGGTAGGCCCGAATAGTAGAAATACCACCTAGAGACTCCTGAAAGTGGGCGTAGATTGGGCTGCGGCTCACGCTGTCCAGTCGCTTCAATTCGCGTGATGTGCGAAGGTAGTAGCGCTGGATGAACATGTACATAGCACCGAGCGGTATGATGAAGGCAGCGAATGCAGGTGTCGTGTATGAAATGACCACAAGCGTGAACCCGGATTTGGCCAAGTTAGTGAAGAGCATCTGGAAGGTTCGTGCGAGGACCTCGTCAACACGATAGATGTCACTAGTCACAGTACATGCGGTTAGCCTATGTACCCAGAAGCAAGCCCTCGAAGCACGGCAAATGCCCGATCGATGGTAAGACGCAGTGGTCCGTAACAGCACAGCGAACACGACATGTGTGTACTACTCCATGAAACGGGACCACCCAGTCCGAGCCTACGCGATGCTGCTCCGGAAACGTTCCACCAACGAGGAGCAGAGTGGGGGGGGAGGTTAGAAGCGGCGTACCTTGAGAATCTGTTCAAAATTCGCCCGGCAGGTGTAACGTCGAAAAAGGACATCGGTGACCGGAAGATGGCGGTGGCCATTCTCTCATGTAGTTTCCGGGATGCCTAGACAGATGCAGCGTGAGCCTCGGCATAGGTCTCTCCTGTCGCTCAGACATACCTCGATGGAACAGAAGATCCACAGGATCAGAGTTTGAATCGCCGTCAAACCAGCAGCGCCGACGCCGAATAGGAAGTAGATACCAATGTATTTGCCAACTTCGGGGTTTTCGCCGGCCTCGGTATTCCTCTCCGCCCAGTGCTTTAACCAGAAGCTTCCGGCTGAGTTGCAAAGAGTTAGCCACAAGAGGGAAGATACGAGTCTTCATCCCAGAGCCACGTTGGAAAGTAAATGGGAAGTAGATCTCGGACTCACCGATCTGTGCGGCCTGGGCAGCAATAAGGGTGACCATGTACACAGCAACAGCTCCAAGATTGCTCGTCTTGGCGTATTCACCATAGACTAGACCCCATCTGTTAGCAAAAGAGTTACCGGAATAAGAATTAAACGCTGTAAATCCGCACATACCTGACCACTTGACCTTGCCTTGCTCCAAGTGCTCCTTAGCTTGCTTGGTCTTGGGGCTCTCTTCGTCGTGAAGCTTGCCTCTCGGGCCTCTAAAGCTCGAAGCGCTTGCTCGTCGTAGTGTTGCCATGCTGCTAGATCGCCTCTTTGGTTGAGTAGACGAGTTTCCTGGCCCCGGTCTGATAGCTTGGAGGCTCCCGAGCCCCTCCTCGGCCTCTTCAATCTCATCCTTCTCCAAGGCTCTCTCTGCCTCGATAACAGTGGATGTCTCGCTATCACTCCCGCTGGACGTCGATGCGACCGGAGAGGCGCTGCCCGAATCGTTTCGGCCCGTAGTGTTGATAACTTCACTCACCAGGCCCCTCATAGCTACGAGTTGCCGGTAGGTTCCCTTTTCGGCGATCTCTCCATCCCGAAGTAGGCAGATGTAATCCGACTGAGAGAGGACGGGAATAGAGTTAGTGGCCAGAATCCTTGTCTTGGAGCCCAACAAGCCCTTGGGACCAAGCACATTATCAATAAGGTGGCGGCCAACGTGCGAATCCACAGCTGAAAGGCAGTCATCCAGGAGATAGACGTCAGCCCTCGCGTACACCGCACGAGCCAGAGCAACACGGGCCTTCTGTCCACCGCTGAGCGAGATACCGCGCTCACCCACAACGGTCTCGTCTCCGTCTGGAAGCTGAACAAAATCATCCAACAGGGCACAAGCTTTGACAGTCCTTTCGTAGAAACTCGAATCATATCGGTATCCGAAAATGATGTTCTCCTTCACTGTGGCATTCATGATCCAAGGAGTCTGACTGACGAAAGCCACCATTCCGTGAACCACAACCTCGCCCTTGATTTTCCATAAATCTCCGAGAATGCTTTGCAGTAATGAACTCTTGCCCATTCCAACACGACCCACGATGCAGGTCAGCTCTCCTTTGTTTGCGCTGAAGTTGATATCATGTAAGACGTTCTTGTTCTCGTGACGGTTCCAAGAGAAAGTGCCATCGCGGATGCGAACCGTCTCCTCTCCGGCTTCTTCGACGGCGGGTTTAACCACAACCGCATCTGACTGAAGCTCCTCGGCGACAAGATACGCCGTAAGACGCCCTGCCGCCACACTTGCTTCGATAATTGAGGTGATGACCATGGGCAAAACCGCGAGAGGGAATGTTAGGAGGTTGAACAACGCTGTAAGAAGTTAGTGATGAGATTTGAAAAGCACATTCGGATCCCATACCTAGGGCGGGGAAGACGATATCAGTCGTCAGAGGCTCGTGGCGGGTCAAAACAAACACAGCAAACGTCAAACAAGACACCAGAAACGGTGTTGTCGACCAGGTGAAGTTGGCAACGGCCTGGCCAGCGCCGATCTTCCGCAGGTTTTTGAGCTCCTGGTCATTCCTGATATAGTTGAGCTTGTTCATGAAAGCCGCGCCCCAGGCATAGAGCTTGATGCTCTTCATGTTGTTGATGATCTCCGCAATCAAGCGGCTCCTCGCATCCTTGTTCTTCATCTGTTGCTTCTGCAGGTTCTTCATGTACCTAGCAATCAAACCGTTGATGGGGATCATGAAAATCATGACCCCAATGCCCGAGAGCATCGACCACCCAACCAGCTGATAAAGCGATATCATGCAAATGCAAATCTGGAAAGGGGCCGACCACAGTTGCTGGGCGAACTGAGTCAAGTCCTGAAGCCGCTGAGCATCGACGGCCATGTAGTTTACGATGTCTCCAGTGGATTTGCTCGACCGTCCCTCGTTTGAGAGCTTCAGGGCCTTCCTGTAGATGGAAGAAGTAAGTCCGCCCTTGATTCTCATGCCAGTGACAAACGTAAGTTGGAAGTATTGATGGATCATCGTTGTCTGGAAAAAGGCAACTGCAAACATGGCCAACGCGATGGCGGCACCCTTGATCACTGGCTGAGGTTCCTGTCCCGGTCTGTACGAGTCCACAAAGGAGATCAAAAGCCTCAAGAGCTGGGGTTGCGTAAAAGCAGACAGGTCGTTCATAATCTTGAAGATGGCCGCCATCATATATGGTCCGCCAAATGCATGGAATAGAGCAACCCAAATGGACGGATGCTTGCGGTGCTGAAGCTCATACCGCCAAGCATCGTCGAAAGCGGAACCAGTGGACTTAGTAGTATCTTTCTTCGCCAATCCCCAAAGGTCCTCCTCGGTCAGGTACTGCGAGTAGCCGTGCTTCATCAAGGGAGTCATCCATGAGAAGGTGAGAAGAGAGAAGACCGTGGCGTATTCGATGGGGCACTCTCCATCCTCGACCAAGGCTTCGTAGGCGTCGTTCTTCTTCGGCCAGAGCCACTCAAAAGCGAATTCAACTATCGACAACCCAAAGCCGACGCAGTAGACGATAAAGTAAGGTTTGTTGTCGGAATAAAGGTGCTGGGAGATGAGAGAGCGGAGCTTGACGGAAAATGCGATCAGGAGGAAAAGCCAGTAAAACAGTACGACTCCGTTGGCGTTCCGGAGTCGAGAGTGCTCGAGCCATTGTATTGTGAAGATCACGAGGAGAGAGAGTATCGTCACCACCGTAGTCCAAACCCGAAGGTCGTGGAACGAAATGTCGCCGTAGTTGGCGATTTGAATACCTAGTTGGGCGGCAATATCGGCAATAATGAAAACGAGAAGTGTCTACCCGTTGAGTCAGAATACATACTTGCACAGTTGATACAGTCTCCCGCCCCACGGATAGCGGATGCGACCTACCTGCTTTGTCCAGAAATGCCAGTCCTTCGCGACATCGGTCGGCCTCCTCCACCGCGCCAGCCACCATACGGCGATGGCTCCAAACACAATTCCAAAGACGGCGACCGAGGCGACCCAGACGTCAATAAAACATGGCGTGAAATCGTACCGGATGGGGCTCAACGGGCCCCAACCTTCCTCGTTGCCGCAAAGAGGTTGCTTCGAGTGGCGAGTAGCCGAGAGGTAGCTGCTGCCTAAGCCGAAGACACGGTGATATCCCGTGATCGAGCCCGTCTCGAAGAGAGGCTTCTGGGCAGAGATGCCGCCGCTGAAATCGACACCCATTGGCACGGCCATCCACTATATCCTCACAACAAATGCCAGGCCGTCATAACATGCGGGAGCGAAACGGGTTCCGGGAGAAGCTGGGCGGTTATGGAAGACACGGGATCGCGGTGTGCCGTCCAGTTATGATTGTAATATATTCGTCCGAATCGTTCGTTGTCTGGGAGAGACGGGACAGGAGAAAAGGAAGCCGAGCTTCGCTTGGCCGCTGGAGATGTTTGGTCAGCGACTGTTGCTTGAGCTGAGTATCCCTGAAAGGCTTACTGCATACAGCGCGCACGCCAAGACCGGCTAAGTTATTGATCAACTTCGGTTCTTGCTGCATTTCCCTGGACAAAAACGTCTCTCGCTAACTTCCGACCCGCAATCCCTACCAAACTCCACGAGGAGTCTGGGATGCCATTTTTGGCTAGTGTGGCCCCGCCATTTTCATGAGCACGTACCCCTCCAGTGGCTTCCTCCACACATCTTACGGGATCCCAACTTCAAACTTCAACGCTTCGCCATGGCGGCGATCATATCGAGGTTGAAGATATCTCCATCGGTGTCGGCTTCGTCGGCGTCGGCTTCATCGGCAGTTCCGTCGGCGTCTACCATACTTACTTCAGTTAAGTCAACGAAAGATAGCGATCCCCCGACCATACGATTTACCAATACGCAAGATCTCTTCGATGTCATTAATTCTACTACTGGGGACTTCCTTGCCGTCACAAGTATGATATTACCCTCATATTTCTATATAACATACTAATTATTTAGACGTCTCTCCTAATCAATTCACCGAGATCGAGTGTGAGCGAGACATTGGGCGAAGGACTGGGCAAAAGAAACGATACCGAAAGTTCCGTTTTCGCCGTTACAATGCCAATTCCCAGATCTTGATCATCACAATCCCAACCGATCTACATGAGGCCCTTCACCTGGGAATTTATAGGCGGTATCGTGACCAGCTTGCCTGGAATGGTATGCAGGAAAGTTGGAAAGATATTGGGTCGGTTACATTTCGAGCAGAACAAGGTCATCCTGGAGGAGATGGCGGAGAAGGCGATTCGACAGGCGGTCCACGGCCGGAACGTACAGGAGCAGGTAATTGGCCAACACTAGTTATTAAGTCTGGACATTCTGAAACATTACCTGAGCTTCATAAGGATATGCGGTGGTGGTTTCAGGCATCAAACCACAAGGTCAAGATTGTCATTCTGGCGAAATTTGACGAGCAGCAACACCACATTTTGCTAGAGAAATGGGAGGAAGAAATCTCGAGTCCACAAGGAGCGATCACGCGAAGTCGGGCTGCTGTTATATTGCAGCAAAATGGTGTTCTCAACCCAGTGAAACGGCAATCAATCACCATCACCCGCGATGAGACAACAAATCCAGTATTGTACAATGTTACTAGGGGGGGATTAGTACTAGGATTTCGACTTCTTTTTCTTCGCGATCCAGGCCCGCCAGAGGGAGATTTTGTACTTAGCATTCAGGACCTGCAGCGGTATGCAGAGAATGTCTGGGCTGAGCTGCCGAGATCAGACTAGCCAATCAGAAATCAGTATTGATGACCCAACATATGGCCAAAAACGGCAGCCCCATCGCCATTTTCTCAACCCCCTTTTCATCACTCGGTGATTAGAATAATTAGTTACCTAAGCCGCCCGGTTCCGTGTTCTCAACACGTGGATGTGATCCAGATGGAGTAGATATTCCCGAGCGCAAGGGAAGGGTAAATCAGCCGCATACGCACACCAAGAGCCGCCCCACCAATAAGGCTCGGCACGGGAATGACGTGGGGTATGTACACCAGACCCCTCTTCAACATCATGCCGCCACGAACAGCCCCCCAAGTATCGTCAACGACAACAACCCTCCTCTTCGTGATTGTGCTCCTGTGCTTCTTCCCAGGCCTCTTCCATTTGCTCTGGTCACTCCCGCTCAGACTCATCCTCCCCGCGCCGACGCCCAGCGAGCTCCCCATCGACACAACACCACCGTCAGGGTCGTCACATCAACACCTAACCATGTCGTGGACCCAGAAGCAGTTTACCCTGCCCCAGCGGGCTCGCGGCTCCTACCTGATCACAGACCAGGTCATCAAGGAACTCCCCGAGATCAGGTCATATAAGGTCGGACTGCTCAACCTCTTCGTGCAGCACACCAGTTGCGCGTTGAGTTTGAATGAGAACTGGGACGAAGTGAGACAGCTCACTTATCTGATTTTTGCTTACGACCCACACAGCATATGTTGACGCCTTTTTCTCAGGATGTAAGGGCCGACATGAGCGATACACTGGACCGTATCGTTCCCGAGGCCGGGCCGAAGGGGGAAGCGCTGTATCGTCATGATGCCGAAGGCCCAGACGACCTACCGGCGCACGTCAAATCGGCATTGATTGGAGCGAGTGTCACCATTCCCATCCGGGATGGAAAGCTGGTGTGTTTTCCTCGTTCAGCCCATGATATGATATGAGCTCGTGACTAACTCTGTTTCCCGAGGCGTTGGGTACGTGGCAAGGGATCTGGGCGCTCGAGTTCAGGGCAGCAAAGCATACTCGCAAGGTGATCGCAACGATACAGGGCGAAAAGGCATAGTACCCAACCAAAAAAAACCAAAACAAGCAGATAAAGCAATAAAATACGCACTGAGGTTCATTCAATCTTTAATTTCCCTCTTTCGAATCCCATGAGTGAACAACAGCCGCCCTCTAGCTCATGATTTAGTCTAGATATACAGCGGCGGGTATGCCAGATGCGTAACCTCCTTGGAAACGCCGTAAAACGCCTGTTTACTATCCGATCCCAATCCCATGCCAACTGTCTCGCCGTTGTAAAAAAGCAAACTGCGCCTAGATTCCGGTATGTGGTTGAAATAGTCCTTGTCCACATCCCACATGAACGAGATATCAGTGGGTGCCGTTCTCCGTCTTCATGTCCACGTCGTCTCCGCCCGCCAGGACCTTGACCTTGGGCACGTAGCCATCGGGGGGTGCGCTGCCAGGCGTGGCGGCCACCACGGTTCCGTCCTCGTCCACGAACTCAAAGTTGTAGCGGCTCAGCAAGTGCGGAATCGCGGACAGCTGGGGGCCGTATCGGGCGGTATTATCATAGAGCTCGAACAGGGGAACGGCAAGGAGCTTCATGTTCTTAGGAACGCTCAAAACCTCTGCAATCACCGGGTCAGCTGGCTACGCTCTCGGGATCTGCGGAAAGATGAGAACCTACTCGAGTTCGGGAGCTGAATAAAATAGAGCTTCTTGCACTCCTTGGGGCGCGTGACGTGGGCAGGCACGAAGGGGTACATGAAGGTCTCGAAGTTGGGGCGCCACCACTGCGCAAGGCAGTCGCCGATCTGCCAGTCGGCAGCCTTCTCGCCTTCGCCGATGCTACCGACAGGCGCGAGGCGCTCATCCAGGCGCTGCTTGAAACCCTCCACCTCGTCGTCCTCGGGGCGAAGGTAGTCGCCGGGCAGCTTGAAGAAGGCGTTGGCAATCTGTAGCATCAGGATGTGGGGGTGGTTGTGTTCGTGGCACACGAGGATGCCCTCGCAAGTGCGGCGCATGCCGTGGGCAACATAATGCTCTTCGAGGCGCTTGAGGCGCGCCAAAACCGACGGGTCCTCCTCAGGCTGGGTCTCCTTGACTCCGAAAGTGTAGTTAGACAGAGGGTACAGGCGGATTGTGGTGGGCTGGTTCGCGTTGAACGAGAGAGGGATAATGGGCGGCTGCGAGCTCTGGAGAGCTGTCGACGTGATGGTAGACATTGTGACGCTCGCGAATCTCAAAGGCCTGGGTCGAGAGAGTCGTTTCGTCCCAAGATGTGGTGTTCTCGAGAAAGACTTTTTGTCCCAAGGTGCGGCGTTGGTGTTGCGATCACCTTGGTGGGCGCTTTGTTTTTCGTCGCAAAGATAATCGACTGTGGTTTGGATGGATATAAGAAATCGTCTTCGCAGGAAAGTGCAGTTTCGTCGAGAAATTAATCGAGGAACTTTGGATGAATGAGAGCCACGTGTGTTATGTCTCGTGTATTTGGGTTATGCCGGAGCTGTGGTTGTGAAGCAGGTGTTGGAGTGCGCTTCAAAGTTCCCAGCTGTAAATCCGGGGAAAATAAGCGCCACCATGCGGCGGTGCACGACCAGAAACCCGCGCCTTAGCGCAATATCAACCACCTCACACTTTCTCAATCGATGCGCAACCAACATCACACGAGCCAGTTTACAAAAATAATATTCCATAGTGTGTGGAAAACATTGGTAAACTATTTAACTAATGACATACTTCTGTCTCCCATATATAGGTAGCTTCCTGTTGCGTCGGTCAGGGCAAGCCTAAACTCAGGGGTGAAAGCCACCAGAAACACCACGACAGAGCTTGGCAGTCTTGGGTTGAGCCGCATCTCAACCTCAGAATCCTCAAGAGTAACCAATCAACCGAGATTTCCTACAAATACATAGGTGAAAATTATGAGGCGCATCCCATCTCTTTGCGGCATATACAGCCCACTGGCCTATCTCTCACAGATATATGATCTAGTTTGGCTCAAACTGTGGTCGTGCTCTCGGCTGTCAATTGTTTACAAACACCTGGGAGTTTCATGTCTCCTCAACTTCACAGGTGAGGCATCAAGAGACACTTCCAAGGCAAGTACCATACTACCCACCTACCTACCTTGATTTACACTCACACCTGTAGAATCCACACACTTGGGTTTATCTCAACTGGGTTGCTCAACACACTCCTTGTGCCAACCCCGTGGTATCTTTTTTCGCCATATCATATAATATTACATCCTTTGGTTCCTTTCATTCACATCCTTCAACTCGGGATCTTGCCATAATTTCTTTCCTTTTCCCGCAAGCGAATCAAGGTAAAAAGTACAGACCGCATCTTACACATTTCTCACCTTTCTCCATCCCAACAGTTCCTTCCACGTCGGCATTAAGCAAGGCACTAGCTTGAGAAACATTGAATACTTTTCTCGCTCGCGAGATGTTCAATTTTTATCTCCCAACTCTCCGCACCCACCTCGCTTCACCTTAACCATTACCTCTCTTTCCCACCCAAGCTCAAACTTGGGCGAGACACCTTAGATCTAACCACCAATCCCAACACCACCCATCCTCATCACATTTCTCATTTGCGACCAACCACAAGCGCAACAGTACCTGCCTTGATCATCCTGCTCCGGGGAAAATTGCTTTTTTCTTGCCCAGCAATCGGGTGATCTACCTTTCAACTCACCCTGTATCCACACGTCGGCAACCTCTTCCCCATTTGCTTTCTGCGAGAGAGCAATATGGACTTGATCGTATCACATATCGGAGATTTCATGTGGTTCGCCACTATCTAGACATCATTCACCATGGACGCACCTGCTGTCAAGCAGGAGGGCGGGATGAAGCGAAACTTCGCTACCTCCAGACTTTGGGCGAAGAAACACGACCGGAGATACTCGAGGCGGGGGTCGAGCCTGCGTTGCTGACCCTCGAATCCATTGAAAATACCCTTGGCAATGTGTCAAGTGGGTCAGGTATAGCTTTATTGAAGCCACCGAGCGAACTCTCTCGTGCTCGGCTTCATCCTGAGCCTTCTATTGTCGGCGTCATTGGGAGCACAGGGGCCGGAAAGAGCACCATCATCAACGCGATCCTTGACGAGGAAGAGTTGGTCCCGACCAACTGCATGCGCGCTTGTACCGCCGTCATTACGGAGCTCCGCTCCAACGACTCGGAGGAAGCGGATGAAAAATACCGGGCTGAGATTTCTTTCGTTAGCAAGGAGGAATGGAGCAGAGAGCTCCGAATTCTCTTTGCTGACTTTTCTAGCGAAGGCGAGACGGGTGAGAATGGCTACGTGAACAAAGAGTCCGAGGCGGGCATAGCATACAGCAAGATCTGCGCTGTATATCCTCATCTATCCAGAAACTTGCACAAGTTAGGAAAGGAAGCTATTCTCAACCTCGCAGAGGACCCAGCTGTCGTTAAACGCCTCGGAACTGTCGAGAGACTCGGCGCGCCTGACTCTAAAGGCCTCCTTCAACAAATTCGCACGTACATCGACTCAAGGGACAAGCGCTCGGGTGAGGAGGATGAGCCATGAGTCATGGAATACTGGCCCCTCATCAAGGTTGTCAAAATCTTTACAAAGTCTCCAGTTCTTAAAACCGGACTAGTACTTGTAGACCTGGTATACATTTCCTTTGCTCATAGCGGCGTGCGGAAAGTACTGACATGCGACGTAGCCCGGTTCCCGCGACTCCAATGCTGCTCGGTCCGCGATCGCCGCGACCTACATAGAGCAGTGTACGGGAGTCTGGATTGTCGCGCCGATTACCCGCGCCGTCGACGACTCAACAGCTTACAAGTTGATGAACGACACCCTCGGACGACAACTGCAGCTTGACGGGGCTTGTTCGGCCGTGACATTCATCTGCACCAAGACAGATGATATCACTATCACAGGAACCTCGAACTCGATGTCGGAGGACAGCAAAGCCCATAAATCTCACGAAGAATGCCAGATCTTGAAGGAGCGTGAAAAGGAGCTCAGCGAGGAGACTAGGAAACTAGAGCTGCACACGGAGGAACTCTCTAGCCAGATCGAAGCCCTCGAGGACGATATCAGCTTCATCGACTCTGCTCTTGACGACTCAGGGACTGAGGCAAAGCATGCAGTCGACATTGCGTCTCTGACGAACAAGCGCAAACGGCAGGATGTCGAGGTCAGTCCCGGCAAAAAATCTCACGACAATGACCAGCATATTCTCAGCATAGCGGATGCCAAAAAGTATCGCGATGAGCTGGCGGCTAAGAGAAAAGAGCTCACCAACTGCAGACAGGTAGCAAGGAGAGAAACGAAGCCACGGTTGACTGTAGATCTGGCTGAGACCTGGAAGAAAATCAAAGATTTCGACGAGCATTACAAGAGCCAGTGCATAAAGCATCGAAACGACTACGCAAAACCGACCATTTGACAGCAATTTTGCCGATGGAGTAAGAGAGTAAGTGAACATGCCTGGGTGACCAACATGAACAAGAGTTATTGCTAACCGAGGAACAGGTTGGGCCACGACCGCGCCGAGGCAACGGATGGTGAATCCTTCGATCCTGGCTACCAAGAGCGAGACTACCAAAAAGTGGCGGAGATGCTACCTGTGTTCTGCGTGTCGAGCAAGGCATATCTAAAATTGTCTGGCTGGCTGAAGGAGGACGACCCGATCTCCGGGTTCCCAACAACCGAAGACACTAAGATCCCTACCGTGCGCGAGCATGCCCTCAAGATCACCGAGTCAGCTAGGACAGCGAGACTTCAAAGATTTTATGCCAAGATGCATGAGTACTTGAATGAACTCCTGATGCATGTTGGTGTCTCGAACCGTCCGATGCAATTGTCCTTGCAGCACAAGCAACAGGAGATGCAGTTCTTGAACATGATATTCGCCAATCTCTCCAAGGTGGATTTGCACTCCATGTTGACCACCATATTTGTTCTTACTAACATTGCCTTTTTACTTAGAAATTCAACTCGGAGATCGAGTCAAGCTTCCGCAAATTGCGGGCAAGAATCGAGAAGAATATATTCAAACGCTTCCCCCAGGCTGCAACGCTGGCGGTCGACCTAGCGCCCCAAGCAGCTGACTCATGGGGACATTCACGAGAGACCGGTGGCCTTGCCTTTGCCACCTATCGTGCAACATGCGCCAGAGAGTATGTGTATTTCCAGCCTCCGTAACAAGGCTCCCTACTAACAAGTTCCACCCCAGGGGATTCTTTGAGAAGTCGAATTGGACCAAAGATTTCAATTCTAGCAAGTCGTCTTCCCTACCGTCGAGGAGGACAGCTCCTTGCGCAGTGAGAGTGCCGAAATACCTTGGTTAACAGTGTTCTAGAGCTTTGCAAGCCTTTGGTGGCACACATCGCCGGAGAGTGGGAGAATTATTTCGTGACCTATTTCCCAAGGGAGCTCGACTCGCTTTGTGAGAAGCTCGCATCTCACTTCAACTCGGCTAAGGCGGAAATAGACACACACCACATATTCATGGCCTCGTCAAAATATGTGCATGCCATGTTGCGGGCGAAGCATTTGAATGCGAACCTACGGGACCCTTCTCAACTGACAGCCCGTGTCCAAGGGGGGTACAGAAAGGCCAACCGCACATTCTCGCCCACAATCATCAAAGCGATGCTCCCGGTATAAGAGAAATGTTGCGAGGATCATGGTAAGGGGCGAACTTGGCCCAACTAGCGTTGACTCGTCCGGAGGGCTAACACAATAACTCTAGGGAAAGGCTGCTTCAAGCGAATCAAAAACGAAATGAAACGGCACGTTGCCATCGTTCGATACACGATGTTTCGTGATGCGACGGCGAACGTCCAAGAAAACTTGGTCGGGCTGCACAGCGAAATTGAAGAGTTGATGAAGAAGAAGGGGGAGGGAATCGCCGACCAGATGCAGGAAATCTATGTGTTGCTGCTTGAAGACCAGAACATCTTCAAAGCTTCTGCTGAGCTCGGGAAAAAGATCAAGGAAATCCTCGAGTCTGCTGATGGAAAGTTTGAGAACGTCTACAGCGGATTTGGTGCCACCAACTCATCAGTCCATATGGGTCGGACAAATATCAAGCGCGAAGGTGCCGCTGCCGCATCTGAAATTGGGGCAGAGAGAAGCACGAGAAACAACTGACTTCTATCCTATCATCTCGCATCGCAGGAGATGCATCCGGGAAAGGGACACGAGCAGCTCGAAGTGTCCCAGGTATTGAGCTTATGGTTTGGGGATTGCCTCCTAGGCATGGGAAAACAGGAACTTCCCAATTCTCTTTATATCTTGGGACTTGCATATTCTGAGTCCCTTGATATTTATTTTATTTTATGCGCTTTACTGATGGGGAGACAGAAGGTGAGGCTATCACCGGGCTTTATGAGTGGTCATCTCCCTGATGATTCGGTCTGGTCTCTCCTGATATTGCATTTCACTTTCATTATTCTTCTCTGCTTGCTCATTCTCAATTTTTCGGAGCTCTCACGTCCTCCTTACCATTTTCCCTTTAATAGCTACGAAAACGGGGGGTTCAGCTGGGGGGGGGGGAGAGACACTGAGTAGTTCGGGGCATTCTCAGTACCTACATAATGAATAATGGCATGGGAATCAGATCTTCTAGGGACGGGATCTTTACATTGGGTCATAACTCAGGTTGAGGGCAGACCGTGATCGGTCTCTCTTTTCCAACATATACTCTTCGGCAATGGTATCATCAGGTTGCGGGCGTTGAGTTACGTGGAAGCGGGCCGTTAGGGGCATCGGTTGCTGACAAGGTAACATAAGGCTCTAGACAGGCAGGATTTCACATCACATAAGGATCAGTTCGCAGTGACGTGGTCCGCAGGTAAACAAGCTGATTTCGAGATGCCCAAGCCGTTGCCTTTGCAATGTCTTCCGTCTCTGGTTCCGGAGTGACTCTTCGGAAACGTCGGGACTAGTCAGGAACTTATGACAGGCTTGCAAGTCAGCAACGGCAGGGAATGGGTCACCGTCACACCGGTCCAGGGTTCAAACCGTCAAGTCCCTGGAGCCGCTCGGTCGTGCGCACATAAAACAGGCTAAGATAGAGAGATGCTGGAGACCCAGGGAACAGAAAGTGCTGGGCATGATGTTACTGTGTCCCACTGTGTTGAGCGCGCGGTTGTACCTAGCGCATATGGTCGATTACGGATTTATTCGCCACTGGTTGAAAGCCTGGGAGCTCACTGGGCCGCTGTATCAGAAAGCCAATGGCGAGAATACGCTGGCTGGGATTTATCTTTGGTTCCCTCCATTTAAATTGATTGGCATGCAAAGCGCTATCGGATGTCGGACGTCGGGATCGCCAATGGATGCCACGCATTCTCCCAGGGCGGTGGGACCACCCACCTTCGCCGGCACCCGGGGCAGGGATGGGGGCTGCTTCAGCCTTGAATAAGCGAAACGTCCCGAGAAAACCAGCCTCCACACCCTCACCTCACCGCTCTACGTACCGCAGCGCCTGGACTCGCAGTGCTCTGAGGTCTGGGTCGAGTGCTGGAGCGGCTCCATTCCTTGTTATTCCGTACATCCACGAACGCCAGGCGGGAGAGCGGGCATGTTCACTGCTCCGGCAAAGGGCCGGTGGTCAAGGGGCAAATTCGTCGGCTTGGGGAACGATGGATATGCTCATGCCGGGCAGCACTCGAATGCTATGTGAGAAAGCCAGAAAGGTCCCTAAAGGCTTTAAACCTCACCTGACTAGCGGCTGGGGAGTTCCATCGCATCTTTTAGAACTTTCGTAGAGGTTCCCATGATACCAAGGTCGAGGTACCGCTGGTTTTGGG
>Ga0247770_1001378_pt1 | contig 19162 bp, 26 predicted proteins | sample UWRJL136409B6_FD_179943 | JGI IMG/M metagenome (GOLD analysis project Ga0247770, IMG submission 179943) | Plant litter microbial communities from Arlington Agricultural Research Station in Wisconsin, United States - UWRJ-L136-409B-6 | ecosystem: Environmental > Terrestrial > Plant litter >... | reverse complement strand
ATTTCCACCACCACCACTCCTTCAATTCTTCACCAAAACACACCAAATTCAAGATGAATACTGTGCGTGAGCAGAATATTGCGTCGGCAATCGATGAAGTCAAGCGCGGAGTCACACAGCGAGAGGCCGCGCAAAACTGGGGCATCCCTCAAGTAACCCTCTGTGACCGTATCCACGGCGCAACCAACAAGAAAACCAGCAAATTAGCCAACCGGAGGCTCTCTCCTGAAGAGGAGTCATTCCTCGTTAACTGGTGCCTTAATGAGGAAGCCTCCGTGCGGCCTCTAAGTAAGGCCCAGATTACTAGAATGGCTGCAATGGTCCTCGCTGAAAGAGGTGATTTTACCCCTATTAGCTACCGTTAGGTAGACCGCTTCCTAGCACGCCACACGCGTGTTAAAATAAAGAAGTCGGTACTGTTAGAAAGCGCGAGGAAGCGCGGTTTTACGAAGGAGGCTTATAAGGAGTTCTACGGCCTTCTTAGCTTTCACTTGGAGTTTAAAGCCATCCGTCACACTAACATCGCCAATATAGATGAACACGGCATACAAAAGGGCAAGACAGCGGCTGGGACTGTTATAGGCGATTCTCTTACGCCTAAAGCCCTTGTTCAGTCCTTTAATGGAACCACCTGGGTATCTATTCTAGAGACAGTCACTACAGACGGCCGGAGGCTGACTCCAGTCATCGTCTTTACGGGGGTAAGTCTCCAGGGATAGTGGTATCCTAAGTGGGTTAAAAACCAGCCTGATATCCGCGATTAGAAGTATAACTACTCCCCCACTAGCTTCAGCAATATAAGGATAGCCTTAAAATGGTTTAAGGAGGTCTATCTACCGGAAACTAAGCTTACAGACCTTACAGAGTGGCACCTTCTTATTATAGATCCCCACTCGAGTCACGAACTGGAAGAATTAGCCTATTTAGCCTTTAAGAATAAGGTTCAGGTACTGTTCTTACCAGCCCACACCTCCTACAAACTTAGCCTTTAGACCGTAGCGTTTTCTCGGCTCTTAAGACCTACTATAGGCAACGAACGAAGCCACTTACAGCCTGTCGAGGCTCAGCATCAGCCCATAAACAACGCTTCCTTCTGGCCTATAGGGATGCCTCCAGGGAGGGTGTAAGCCCTACTAACGTAAAGAGCGGCTTTAAAAAGACTGGTATATAGCCGTTTAACCCCTCCTAAGTCCTTGGTGATCCTGAGGCACTGATCGGAAACTCACCCCTCCCCCCTAAACGGCCGCGGACCCCTAAGATAACCCCTATCTCTGCGGACAGTGCCGTTAAGACTCTGCAAAAGAGCCGTGATATTCTCCGGGCCGTCAACAACGCTAGGGGGTACGCAAGCCCTACTAATCGAACCGTAAAGAGTGTTCTTCGTAAGGCAGGGAAGGCGCTGGATCAAAGTAACGCAAAGATGGCCTTGTTGGAAGCCGAAAACGCACGTTTAAAGGAGGATTTGAGGGCTACGGAACCACGTAGTAGGAAGAAGGTGAAAGAGCCTCCAAACGGCAAGTTTGCAAGGATAGGCGACATCGTTACGGCCGAGGAGGCTTCACAGAAGCCCCCAAAGCGGAGGCGAGTCACCGCGCGCGTAGACCCCACCCCTGCGATGGAGGAGGCTCAGGAGGTTATATACCATGGCTTGGAGAGCCTTCGTCGCGCCGAGGAGATGTAGAAAACATGTTGTTTCATAGAAATTAGTAAGGAAATGGATGTTTTGTGGCATGGTTACAATTGGGGGTGCACGTGGTCTTCATGATCGGCGATCAGGTCGATCGGTTGTGGGGTCGCGACTTCTATATGTCCGCTCTCTGTTTCTGAGCCCGCTCTGGCTGGAACGGTATCCCTTGCTTCCAGAGCCTGCGGCATAGTCAGCATCCCTCACGCGAGGCTTTGAGCACGTCCTTTGGGGACCTGTGGTGTGGGGAGTAGGGATCCAACCGAGATAGTCTAAACCAGACGCTAGCGTCCTTGGAAAGGGGACTGCGGCTAAATAGGTTTGGTGAGAAACAAATGTCAATTGAGACTATAGAGACGTGTATCTTCTCACTTCAACGACTCTGGCGACACAAAGTAGGCAGCAATTCCAATCAAGATCCAGTCCGATAGCAGCAGTATCCCATGCACCCAATGCACCTTGGCATCAACCACAAGAAACCCCAACAGCAAGACGGTCGTAAACAGACTCACAACCTCAAACCCATTAAACGCCAGCGTAACATCGCCCACCCCCGTCCACCACGCCAGCAGCACCACCAGCGGCTCCACCAGCAAGGCCGTCTGAATACTTCGTCCCACCGTGTACCGCATTGTCTGCTCAAGAAAGTTGTCGACGGCAAGTGAGATGGGCGCAAAGTCGCAGTTGGGAATCGGAAGCAGGATCAGGCCGATGAACATGGGCGTTAAGGGGGTTTGCTCGGTGAGGGCCTCGATGCTGTCGACGGTGGCCTCGATGCAAAAGTAGAGGAGCACGATGCTCGTTGCGAAGACGAATATTGCTACGGGGAAGAGGAGCTGGGGGCCGCGGATCTCGTCGGAATTTAGGGGGTCGGTGCGGACTGTCCGGGCGCGGGAGTTAGGAGGGCGGCTGTTGTTTTCTGCATCTGGACTGGGGGGGGCAGCCCGTGGTGGGAGATCCATGTTTGGTGGGAACGTTGGGTGCTTAGCGTATTCATGTCGGTGCGTGTACATCGAACAGAATATATAGGCGGCATAGACGAAGAGAAGGACCACCGCAACGCCGCGTGATTGCTTGACCAGGTTCTCCTCGGATGTTTGGTCCAGCAATTTAACGGCTGACGGGATGAGGATGCTGGTCACCGCGATAGAGAGGAGGGTGGATGCCCCTTGGGCCGCATGACGGTTGAAACGCTGCTCGTGGTTGGGCAGTCCGCCTATCAGCAAACTGAGGCCGAGGAGGACCAGGATGTTGCAAAGGATTCCACCGACCAGCGACGTCTGCAGCAGTGCGACTTGGTTCGTGTGGAATAGCAGCAGGAGGCTTGAAATGACCTGGACAGTGTTTGTGGTGAAGATGTCGAGCAGGTCCGAGGCGGTTGGGCCGATATATTCCTCGATCTCCTCGAGTGCGTAGTCGCACATAAACCACAGCGGGATCTCGGCGACGTAGTTGACGGCGAAGGCCGAGGCGGACCCTCCGTACAGCCTGTGCAAGCCTAACCCGATTGGCACGCAAACTAGCAAACAATTTATCCACGAAGTGAGAACTGTCCTCTTGATTTGGTTGGACACTGTGAATGGGACCCTGGGACGGAGCCATTCGAACTTAAAACCCAAGATATGGCGATCTTCCACCACAGCGCTGTCAGCAATGGCTTCCAAGCTGCCGTTTAGGGCCCTTTCAGCTGGGATCTCTCACGTTTCTTGATTCCAAGCTCGAGGTCGTTTGTGTCTGTGGTTGGATAATCCCAGGGGATATGGCGAAAAGGATTGAAACGATCCCGCTTCTCCCGCACGAGGAATACTCGATGAGCGGAACGGCGGGTTTCCAGAAGATTTGGATCTGCCATTGTGTTGTACCGGAGGAGTTGCACCCAGTGCTGGTGATGAGTGCAGCGATCGGGAGTGAGGGGAAGACCTCCGTGACGATAACGTACCTTGCTTGTCAGGCCGGAGCACGGAACCCTTGTTTCCTCGCTCGAAGGGTCTTTGAGTCTTGCATATCCGGAGTTGTAATACAACCCAACCACTGGCTGGTTGCGTCTGTGCTTGCTTTTCTGGCGTGTCACAGCGTTAAGCCACGATGCATATGCGGGACCGTCAAGCAGGCGTTCATAGAAAGGGTTGGCTCTCGGTCCGCATTTTGGAGAGGATTGGGCAGCAACCAGCAGATCCCCGCATCAATGCTTGGCTTGGCCCCCAACCTCCCAGCGAATAGGTGAAGGATTTGTAATCGATTATCGACAAGCGACATATCAGGTGGTTGATACTGTTTGAATACGTTTTCAAGTTGGGTCGCGCGCATCACTATGAATGAGGAGACATATTTGTGACTGCCCGGAAAGAAAACGGAATGAAACAAAATAAGGTGAAACCCTTTCCCATAGAAAACGTCCATGCACCCAAGTATGCAGCTAGTTGGATCGATCATACCATCATATGTCGCCCAAAAAGAATCCCGATTTGCCGGCCGGAGACTGCCGATTTGCCGCCGAGAGAAGGCCGCGGCATTGTAGACGAGCCTCTTCCTAACCAGTCCATCTAGAACTATTGTTATTCCGGAGCTGCTTGCCTCAGCTCGTGAGAGTCACTCGCGTGGGCTGCAAAAAACCGGATTTCCCACCAGCCTTCACCCACACCCCCCCTCTCGAAAATCGTTGTGTTCGGGATCCTCCACCACCCACTCCTCCCAAGCTAGGCAAGTTTCGTACTCCTCCCAAGTCGGGCGGGTTGTCTTTTTTGAGTTTTTTTCTTCTTCCAGCAATGCCTCGGCTCCACTTCCTGTCCCTCGCTGAGTATAGACTGAGCGTGACTGAGAATCCTGCGCTCAACCTCCCAATCCTCGCTCTTCGGTACATTCGGGAATCTATCCAGGCGGTAGACCACTAGGGCCGTCGCCCGCAGTGCCTCGTAACCTAGCTAGTATTATCTTCAGGCAGTCCAGTAAACTATCGTGGCATGAAATTATATAGGGTTCCTGTGTCATCATCACCCGGACTCGTGAACGGGAGGCGGGGACTAATATCAGAGAGGAGAGTATACACACACAACTGATTCAACCTAACCCATGAGGCGAGTTTAAGGGGTCCAAGTCGAGATTCCTGGCTCAGAGAGACTGTAGAAGGCGAAGGATAGATGTTTTAAGACCACGTGTTGTGCTGGTTACTGCCTGTATACATGATTCCTCGCAAATCAGCGGTCAATAATCGACACCAACATATCTGTTTTTAGCCCGCCTTGAGTGTTCCCACAAGTCGTTGATATTGAAGCTATATGCGCCGGGTGCCTCTTTTTTGGTCACGCCCCTTCCATGCCGTCGCCCAGGTCCACCGTCTTCGATGTTGAGAAGCAGTTTCGCCGTCCCCCTCAACAATCACGAGTGGTTTGAGGCTTTTTTCCAGACCCTGCACCCACGACTTCCACTCAACTCTTCTCTGATAGGGGTTCACCGTCGCCGACAGCCTAGAGCCGTTGGTAACGATAGTTGCACCGGTGTACAGGGGCCAACTGTTTTATGAACCCACGGCTCCCGGGAGGAGCTGCCTGCTAACGGCTAGGCTTCGAAGAGGAGCTAGGTGGAGCACTAGGAGTGGACTTCGTCTTCAACTGTCCCTGAACCGTTAGTAGCTATACACACCTCGTATATGTGCCACAGTACTTATTTCCCGTTTATTGTCTGTATTTCTTTGACGGACGAAGCGCCGGGTGTCTTTTTGTCGCTAAACATCCCTGACTCGTACCACTGGGTTGGCCGGGCCCCGATACTGTCCAAATAGATTCCTGCCTGCTCATCTGGGTTGCTCGGGGAATGGACGTGTAGGGTAACCCGTTTTCACCCAGCTTCGTCGAATGGAGGTGGTCCCTCCAGGGATCTTGGTAAAGGAAGTCGATAGCCGCCAACGCTCTAGACAGCACGCTGGGAAGCCCAGTAAGTCCCCCAGCATTTAGAGTGATCGTCAACAGAATACAACAATATCCGTTTGCCTCGGTTTCGAGAAGAGCTTCGTCCTGAGCGAATATCCTTCAGCGGAAAAGAGTCGCAGCCTACGAGTGATAGCTGTATGTCTTGCATGAGTGAACTCATCTCGTTTTCCATGAGGGATTTTGTTCAACACCGCTGGCAGCAATCGAATATCCAGGACAAATGGACCGTGATTGAAAATCTAGTGCATGAATGACTGAAACGGCCGATGGTTGGGGGGCTGCTCCTCCTCCGTTGAAGGATCCGTAGTCGCGCTCGGTGGCGGAGCTGGTGGCATTGCTTTCATATCGGATGTCAAGAACGAAGTCGACCCTGAAAGTAGCACCTCGAAGAGGATTTCCCCGGTGGCTGCCACCCCCGAATCATCCGTTGTTTCTCGGTCATTATTGCCGTGGTGCTGGGTGTTGCTGAGCACGCTATAGGCGGTCATTTCCTCCAAGTATCGCTACAACATGCGGCAAGCCGCGGGCCAGTATAACGCTACCAGATCCTCCAACCAAGTTTATATGGTGAAGCAGTCGTTCATTCCCCGGCACCACAATACTCTTATATCGCCTGCTAGATCCGTCTACATGGCATTAGTGTGATCTCCTACCTGACAAGAGCATTTGTGAGTCCATTTGATTTTGTCGGCAGCTTGACGGGAAATCTGGCTTTGGGAGTCCCAGCTGCAGCCCTTTTATCATGGTGCGAGATGAACTGCAACTCTCTGCTTTAGGGTCCGAGTCGTGAGCTCCATTCCGCCCTGCTTGTCGCCCAACCAACTCAAGCCTTAGCTAGTGTCCTCTAGCGTGCATAATTCTTTGGCTACTTCTCAACAAACTGGTAAGGTTATAGCTACCGCGGAGCATGGTGACGGGAGACTTACCGTTGCAAATACATATTTTGCGGACTTGGGGACTTTGAACGATGGGAAATACGATGGGGTGCAGTGCATCGAGCAGACAAGCGGGGGGAAGCCGCTAGCAATACGAACGAGAAAAGTCCGGAGATGCATGGGCCGGAAGCATCTGACCGTACTTCTACAAAGTGAACATTAGAAGCCCCGACTGGTCCATATAAGATATCCAAAGTCCAAAGACACAAGTGTAGTAGATTTCATTTCCCCTTGCAGGTAGTATACTATAACACTCGGTGATTGCTTCCCATCTCCAGTTCGAGTCGGGACTGATGGCCGCTCAACCACGGCGTTGGGAGCGCCAAGATGGCCACCCCGCCTTGCGCTCCGACAATGCCAACCTGCCGATCTGCCGATGCTATCTCCATTGCGCGCGCAAAAAGAACTCGAACTCTTTCAGAGACATGGGGAATCGTCAATGCGACGGAGGTGATGGCTTCTTTGGGCAACGTTCCAGGCCTCCATCCAATCAAGTAAGCAGTGGCCGAGTGTGGAGCCCCGCACCAGCATTCGGACCCTCTAAGGTCTCACTTGACCGGGCCAGGGTCTTCTCCCCATCGGGCTGGCTACAGCTTGTCACGACAATGGGCGCCGCACCGGTGAGCCTGTCCCCACTGGAGCCTGGACACACCACCTGCAAGAGCGAAAGAACTAAGGGGGGACTTGACTCCTTCCCCACATTCCGGACCAGGATTGCCATGATTGCCACCAAAAGTTCCCCGGATTTAGCGCACCATCATGGACACCCTGCCACATGGAGGGGTGGTATCCTCGGCAGGTGATATGCGATGGTTGACCCGCCCTCTGTTACTTCCCAGGCACATATTTTGCATGTCTCCAGATCCAGAACCTTCAATGACTTGTCGCAGCCGATCAAAGTCTTAGCCATGGCTGGTTACAACGGAAAGGACCAGTCGAGCGAAGTCAATCTGGCCGTCTGGGTCCTCATCAGCGTGTCGACTCTCTTCCTTGCCATCCGTCTGTGGTGTCGGCAGCACTTTGCAACACTGTGGTGGGACGACCTTGTGCTCGCCGTCTCTTGGGTCAGTTACACCATTATCTCTCGCACCCGCACTTGCAACCACTACCAGTCACTCGTCGCTAACAACTTTCTCGCAGATCCTCCTCCTAGTCGCTGGTGCCATTGTGAGCTGCGCCATCGCCATTGTCCACGACGAATCCGACGACGGCAGGCGCTCCTTTTTCCGCTACCAAAACACATCGACATGGCTCGCCGCCGTAGCAACAAGCTGGACCAAAGTCGCCTTTGCCATAACCCTTACCAAGATCATTGCACAATGGAGTCTCATTAAGTATTTTCTCTGGTTCCTCATCGCCGTGGCCAACCTGATCCTAATCCCGGGGACCCTCTCCATCTGGATCCCGGCGTGTGGCGATCCACGGGCTATTTACAGACCTGCACACCCAATGTGCTGGGAGCTTCCTGTTCTGCAATATCTCGGCGGTAGTTTTATGGGTAAGGCGCCCCATCCTCACCCGCGTCCCCGAAACGCCCGTCAAGACCGGGTTACCAACAGACTAACAGCCCCTTCCCAACAGGAGCCGGCGGCGTCATCGACGTCCTCCTAGCCCTCCTCCCCTGGTTCGTGCTCCGGAAACTCCAACTCAACAAGCGCGAAAAAATCGGTGTTAGTATCGCCATGTCCCTCGGTGCCATCACAGGCATCATCGTCATCATACGAACCTTTTTCCAGTTCGTCCAAGGCGACTATGACTACAGTGTGCCTCCCTCTTCCACGTTCCCCTTTCCGCATCCCCATCAACTCTAACACCCGACAGATTACATGATCTTCATGCTCCTCTTCAGCTTTCTCGAGCCAGCCTGTACCATCATCGCCCAAACAATCCCCATCTTCCGCGTGCTCTTCATCCGCATCAAGCGCACGACGCAAAAATCAAAGACATCAGGTGTCCACATGCATCCGCCAACATCATACGTCGAATTGGTCCCTACGAAGCAGGAATCGCTGAGAAGTCCCGGATGGGAAGGGGATGGTGCTAGTCATCAGTCTCGTGGAGAGTCTAAGCATGGGGTATCGGATCATCGGGTCTCGGATCCCGACAGGATTCGTGATGTCAAGATTTGAAAGTGCGCCCCGCTGGCAGTAAAAAGGCATATGTGGTAATATGAATCCAATTGGTTGAGACTAATTCAAGGTGGATCAAGGATGAGTTCGTGTGGTGAGAACAAAACCAGGGATGGAGGGCTCAGATACAAGATGCCGCTCACAACGGATGAGAGGTCAGATGGTGGGCTTGCTACGAGACACTCAGGACATCAATCAGCAACGGCAGAATCAGTCTTCAATGAGAAACACACGGGGAAAAATGTTGTAAGATAACAGAAGAGAAATAGTTGACGTCATCATCTCCGTGGCAAGGGGCTTTGGCCCCATCTGGGCCATCAATGATGCCCGGCCATTTAATACCTCATTACGTCCATCCATCTGCGAGGCGACATAACTGCAGAAGGAATGACAACCATTTCAGAACCCAAACTATTTTTACACCTGCTCATCTCCATAACCCTGATCTACACACCATCCACTTTATCGGTCTTGACGTCTTCTATCACAGCGGCCGATGCTACGACCACAGACACACATGAGCGGCTTCGCGATGCCGAGGCCGAAATCGCCAACTTGCGTCGTCTCATTGCCGACGAACACAGGTTTAATGAACGGCCCAGGCGCGAGGGAGACTTCCCCGGCCTTGTCAGGCGTGGAAACCACTCACCCCATCCTGGCGCTCAGGCGCGAAGAGGTTCGCGCATGTGCCTCGGCGCCCCCGTGGGCCACAGCGGGGCTGTTTGGCCTCGCAAATGAAACCAAAGGCATAGTGCAAAGAGACATTCTCTTTTATATTTTTAGACGATAATGAGTCCTATAGCGACAGACATTATTAATACAACCTTGTCGATCTGGTTAGCTGGTACCTTTCCAGCCCAAGTATCGGTTCCCGAAGCCGAGGTTGGCGAACTACCCGCAGTCCCGGAACAGGTTGCGCAAGCCTTTGGTGGTGCTGGCACTATGAAAGTCTTGATTGAAGTAGCTGCCGCGGTGCCAACCCTTGTATCCGAGCTTATTGGAGCAGCCGGGAGACTGGGATAGCTTGTGGGAGGGGATGTTGCCTTCCGCCAGTAAGAAAGTGCTTAATGAGCGAGGATGTCAACGGTTCTTGCTCACTTCAAGGCTACTTTGTGTGCTGCGGATACGACTGCTAGTGGAAATGGTGCATGTGCTCCGTGTTTCGGCAGCACAGCCGCTGACCGATGGGACCGCCGTGGAACCGGACCTTACGGAAGCGATGTTGCTTCCGCAGTGGCCAGACTGAGCAAGGTGTATCTCCTCGTTGTCTTGATCGAATACAACGTAGGCGGCCCGGAAGAACGGAGCCCCCAAGAACCCAAAACCCTCGGTACCTGTGACCCAAAGTTTTAAGCATATGAATTCCGGTAGTGTAGTTTGGTACCTTTCTTTCGCTCACCTTTCCAACGCATGACGAGAAACGTGCAATACGTCGCATGCATCTTCAACACGAGGTCCCCGTAAGGAACTCGAATGCGGGTAGAGCCGAACTGGAAATCCATGGATCCTACTCTGTCTCCGACGTCGCAGTCGATTTTGTACAGGCCCTCGGCATCGAGGGTGCCTAGACCTGGTGCTACAGAGATGACAGCCTCGTACATTGATTCAGGGAGAACTAGGTACGTCATTCCGCTATCGAGAAACATGGCTGTTTTGGTGTCATAGACGTCCGAAGTACAGTTGCGTGAATCTGAAGACCCAAGAGAGTCCATCGAGACCCAGTAGCTAGGGCAAGGTAGTGCTTGTCGTTAGCCCCAAACCAATTTTAGCGTCATCTTGAGCTTGCTTACTTGACATGACTCTCCCCTGTCTCCTTGGCAGAGAGCATGTTGAGTTTCTCTAACTTCCCAACATACCTCTTCGTATCTACCCCTCCGAGAAGGAGCTCCCCTAAAGAGGTCGTATTAGCAGTCTGCCGCGCCCTCGCAAAGATTTGGGTACTGTGGGACTCACGATTTCTGTAGTCTACACTAAAGACCCTGCTCTTGATCTTCTTCTGCAACGCCAAGGCTTTCATGAAAGTGGACGTCTTGCCCTGGAGCTTAAGGTTGGACTCGATGCCAAGGCCTATGACACCATAGGTAAGACCAGCGGTGGTGATTCCGATTCCCATGCACAGTTCGTCTACGGCGGTAGCTGGAGGGAGAGGGAAGGTGTTAGAAGCCGATTTTGAGAAGGATTATGTAGGGAAATGTGCGTTTGAGAAACGAGGAGTGCACCCACCTCCAATCTTCACCGTTTCGAACACAAGTTCAAGATCCACAGAGCCTCGGAGGTAGCTGATGGTATCGTTTGAACCGGTATACTCGATGCTATTGGACTTGCTGGGATCGAAATGGCCAGCGGGGCAGAAGTTGCCACACGTTGGGTTCACCCACAGAGCACCTGAGCCGGTATCGACAACGACGCTGACTACTTGGCTTGGTGTGCCGACTGCTATGTCGACAACATAGGCAACTCCTCCACCCACCGAGTCTGCCTGGACCTTTGTTTGTCTCTTGGAAAGCAGTCCTCGGAGAGAAGCGCCGTTAATCTCTCGAGTTGGCCATGAAACGTAGCCGGCCCCCTGAACGGGCCCCGGCGGAGTGCCGACGCTAGTTGGGAGAAAAGGTGGCAGGGCTGCCAAAACGAACAGAATAAAATGCCGCATGTTTGGCTGCTTTCTCAGCTGCTTGCTCCAAATGACACTCTTAGGGTAAAGTGGCGTGTGTGAGGTCTTTAACCGTGCAACTGCCCAAGGGTGGTAGATGGATATTTGTCGAAGTTGAATGTCATCGACTGGTAGAGCCGCCAGGCTTGTCTCATATACTTGCTTGGTAAGTAGACATTGTGGAGAGCCGTCGTAACCGAAAAGAGTCTGCCTTGGAATCACCAAACGCGCGGTTACCTGGCTCATGTCGACTCGTGTGGGGGGGCACTCGACCTCGCCGCAGCCGGCAACCTCAACTCCATGTCCATTGGCCAGGAGCTGAGGGCTAAGAACGTTGGCTTCAAACCTGTTATGGAAAGAATTTGCCACTCTTTTCGGATGAGGTGGTGGCTCGACAGGCAGGCTTCCAATTAGAGTGCTGGGTGCACATATGAGTTGTGCCAGTGTGTGTAGCGCGAGTCATGTTGTGAGGCCCCAATTCTGGTGACTTCAGCTGACGACGCATGGGGTGTATTCGCAGGCCACATGCGCCTGTGGGCGAAGCACAGCTGGAAAGTGGGGGGCTTCTCGAAGTGATCAACTCCCTCGAGTGGTGGGAGCGGGGGCGTTACTCAAATTTATTTGTCAACAGTGGTCGTTTGCCAATTGCTTTCGACCCGACGGCTTGCGCGTTTTAAGGCTTCCTAAGGTCATTGCAATACATGAGTGCAAAGGCGCCAAGGCTGACCCCGGGGCGTAATTACCTGATTACTCGTAGCCGCCCAAGAATAAGAGAGTGAAGAGCACGCACAGGATATCTTGTTTAAATTGACAGGAAATGTATCCCGTAAAAACACGCACGAGATATGGCAGTCTTTGCGTAATAGGCGAACAGAAAATCTCTTTGTATCAGATCAATGTCGTTGTCACAACTACCCGCCAGCGCCACATTGCCTGGCTCACACGCCGGTGCTAGTGCCGCTCTTCCCACTTCAGCTGCCTCCAGTGCCGCCACAGCCAACGCTGCTCCTTCCACCTCGGCTCCTTCCACTTCGGCTCCTGTGCAGCTCGCGACTGCTGGCAATGCAGGCCCAATACCACCCAGCCCAATCCCATCAAACTCAGCTGTCTTACCGCCCCCCATTCGGGGAGAATGGGATAGACACCCACTGCTGCACAGGTCAAACCTTGTGGCTTGCGTGTGTTGGTTGCTTGGGCTCGGCGGCTTCCTCGGACATCACTTCTTGTACGAGCACCTTGACGGCCAGCGCTACCAACCATGGACAACCCCAGCGGGGATTGCTCTCGGCATGTTTGTTAAAGTTTGCTGGGGCTTTGTTATGGAGCATGCCTACCTTCAGGGCGCGTGGAGAACCCTCCGCAAGGCTGGAAGGATGCCGGTTGAGGACATTGACGCCCTCTTCGCTGTACCGCAGGAGCCCCTCAGGCTGCTTCTAGCTGGCGGATTCCGTCGATGGCGCAACAGACTGGTTTTCTCTGCTAAGAGCCCGGCAGTCCTTGCTCTCTTCCTGTTGTACGTTCCACATCATATCGCGGCAGCGCGCCCCCTTCTAACTATTTACTACCTTATAGTCTGATGGTCTTCTTTACGACGGCCCCGCCAAGCGCCCTTGAAGTTGACTCCCGCATTTCGTACGCCAACGGAACGGGGTTGTTCACTGTACCGACTTTAGATTTCCAAGCCTCAATCAACGGCCTGCCAGTGGTTTACAGTGATGGAGAGGTCAACGGGCTCGGATACGACCGTCTGAACTCGAGACTGCTTTACATTGCAGAGTCGGCTGTGTTGAGTGGGACCACGCGTCTACCGCCATCTCCGTGCGGGGCCAACTGCTCTTATGACATCCAGCTTTATTCGCCTGGGTACTTTTGTCAGGACGTCCCATTTGAGGACACACCATTTGGTTCTGACGCCGTCTTGAGAACAGACTGGACAGCTGAGAACGAAGAAGGAACCAGATCGATCTACGTGTCGGAGGCGATCCAAGGGAACCTTTGGTTCGCATTTTCGCGTCTGCGACCGGGAGTGCGGGACTTTATCAATATTACCCTGGGGGAGAACAAGTTGTGGGACGCGGACAAAGCCGGGGACGTTACAGACGAAGATTACTTGTACAACTCATTTGTCTGTACGGATTGGAATGCGAGCTATGACATCACCCTGTCGTTTGAAGGAGAAGCGGCTAGGGCCCATGTGAACCAGCGACAGCTGGTAAACACAATCAACTACGCCCAAGGCCAGTCTTCACGGGAAACCGGGCACCACGAGGCAGTTCACGGTTTTATGGCGCGGTGGCTCCAGGGAAATATCACTTTAGAAGTAACGAGGACCGGAAACCGGCCAACCATCCCCGAAAACCTCCGGCTTTACTCCACAGGACTGGTCAATACAAGTGAGCCATTTGGCGACGACGAAACGGAATACTTCTACGCAGTACCGCATCTCCGTGATGCAGTTCAGGAGCTCCATGCGAATATTTCCCTTAGCATGCTTTCTGCCCAGCCGTTCTTCTACTTCATCCGCCCGGCTGAGAACTACCCCTGTGCAGTCATCCAGTCATTTCCCGTCTACACCTACAAGCCAATGCTGCTCTTAGCAATTTACATCCCGACCGCAGTCTTATCATTGCTTGTTCTTCTCTACGGGGTGGGATTGACACGCCAGAATGGTGCCGTGCACGGCAGTAACTTCTCCACTTTTCTCGCAACCTGCCAAAATCCTGACCTGAAGCCATTGGCGGCAGGGAGTAGTTTAGGAAGAGCCGAGTTAGGGGCAGCTCTCAGAAATGCCGATCTGGGATTTGGTAAGCTGCCTGCAGGTGTGCCGCCGGGAGCTTTGGCCTCGTTCGGGTTTGGTCCGACGGTCCATCCAATTACCAAGTACGAGAACTACAGCTGATTTCGCCAGCTATTTCGAAGTACGACTCATTAGATAGTAGCAAATAAGCAAGTTAGTGGGTTGGCGGCAGGGTCTCAAGGGCGATCCAGAACTCGAGCCCATCTTACAATGATGAGGTGTATGGTAGGATACCTACAACTAATGGTGACAAAGAGCCCCTAAGTAAGTTTAAAGAAAGCTCCGGACTCGGGTCTCACCGAATCATGCCTGGATCTATGATGCGACCTGTATAGACGAAGCCGTAGCCGACCATGACTTGGCCCGGATCTGGTACTTCATCCCGCCGCAACTCTACTCCAGGAGGGTGGGCGGCTAAACAACGGACCATGGTTCAACTAACCTAAGTGGAAAGACTTGTTTATGATCTACTCCTACTAAGGCATTACTAAGCCTAACATAACCTGGGATGTGTCGAATTGCACCTCCCGCAACGTTGCTAGGCTCAAGATGGACGCCTCCTACCATAACGGCTAGACTCAGGATTCGTGAGCTGTGGAATCGGAGGTTTCAAATCCAGTTCTTAACGGTCATCACTGGCCCTTAGACTTCTAAGAGGGTGTATTAATTCTGCCTCTGCTCGTTACCCGTTTTACTTCTCCTCTCCTGGTAGGTATAGCACTATTGCTTGTATAAATTAGTTAATACATGTAAGGACGACACCCTGGCACCACCCATCACAGCACTACACACACCCCGGCACCACTACGCTTAAAAGACTACTTGGAACCCACTCTACAACCATGTATATAAGCCGTGGCCCTCGCCCACCTCTCACTACGAGGGCAGGTTCAAGTCTTACACCTTTGCCAGTCATTGCTCGTTCCTTCCTGCTGCCACCATTGTGACCACCTTGATCAGGCGTACCTGCCTTCACTTACACTGTAGTAGGTTGTTTGTTAGAGAACGAAATCTTAGTCGGGTATATTAGAGTTACGCTCTGAGAACTAACGGTAGTTTCAGTAGGTCTGTTAACGGTAGTTACTAGGTAAAGGAAAACGATAGTACTTAGTATAAACTGGTGTCTTAAAATTGGGTCTGTAACTTATATACACCCCATTTTAGATTATGGTAACTATAGCCGGGCCTAAAGATCACTTCCCTGAACTTACCTTGGCTCAGGGAGCTGCTCGCTGCGCCTCACCCTCGGCTCAGGCTCTGCGACTAATGCAGACTTGATCAGAAAATGTTGTGGGAGGTGACTAAAGAGGTAGGTACGTAAATGTGACCTAGACAGATAGGTGGCATCCTATGTAAAGAAGGCTGGAGAGTCTATATAATGCACTTTAATTGCATGTCCTGTAGCGTTCTCAGTCTTCATCGAGCTTCAGTGTCGACAACTTGAATAATTACATCCACCATTCGAGTCGGTGCGTGGGCTCTCGCCTTACTTCAGGCGGTGGGCGTGGTCGGTCTGCCTCAGGCGATTACCGTAACCACCCCCTCGGGGTCTACCTGCTTCGCCATGACCCGCACCATCTACGTAATCCCGACGGCCATGTCGAAGTATGCATTTTTCTTATCATCGATGAACAGCGCGTACTCCACCGCAGGCGTGGCATGGTCTGGGACGAGAATCGCCGTCTACACCACTGTCGCTACTTTGGCCAGCAGGGCCCAAGCCACGGGCTATGGATATTACGACTCCAACGTCTTAGCCCTTGCAGGGTACAGCGTCGTCAAGTCGGTTGTGGCGACCACAACCTGCGTGCCGTTGTCGACAAGCACGCCGACATTACCCCCTTCGCCCACAGGCTCGGATTGTACGCCGCATGGAGACCACTGTATGTGCCTGTCTAGCTATCCCTTACTCGGAATCCATGTATCTGCCGCGCATGAAAGCTAACTTGAGTCTCCCGTTTTTTCCAGGGCATTGCCAGCCGTGGCCTTCGGCGACTCAGTCAACTACGAAAACAACCGGCACCACGACAGCCACGGCTACGGGTGAGTGTGAGCCTCACGGCGACCACTGGCATTGTCCGTCTGGTGTTCCCGAGCCTACCACGCCTCCGGCTCAGACAACTACTACCACGGGAGCAGATCCCACAACAACATCCCCAGCAACGGGAGAGTGCGAACCCCATGGCGATCACTAGCATTGCCCTTCGGGTGTGCCGGAGCCGACTACTCCTCCGGCACAGGCAACTACCACCACAATACCCCCAACCACTGGCACCGTAGTGGCCGGCGAGTGCGAACCCCACGGTGATCATTGGCATTGCCCATCTGGCGTCCCAGAGCCCACTACGCCTACTCCTCCCCCGGAAACGGCGACAACAAGGTCTCCCACGGCTACGGTGCCTGGCGAGTGCGAGCCTCACGGCGACCACTGGCATTGTCCGTCAGGTGTGCCCGAGCCGACGGACCCCCCGACAGACCCCCCTGCCCATCCAGGAAACCCGCCAAATCCTCCGCCTGCTGGTGTCAAATTACGTAATCATTCCTTAGTCAGCCGCTCTGCGAGCGGTTGGGCCGCAATTTAGGGGCTCGCGGTCGCGCGGACCGCTTCTTGAATGGAACACACTTGACGACTTCCAATCACTGCGTTTCTGGTTGGCTGCGTAGAATTCAACAGCTGGGGAGTGCGAACCCCACGGTGATCATTGGCACTGCCCCGACGGTGTGCCGGAGCCTAACACCTCCCCCAAAAGACACTACCTCAAGTCCCTCCTCTCCTAGCAGCTCCGAGCAATGCGAACCCCTCGGAGATCACTAGCACTGCCCAGATGGCGTCCCTGAGCCCGGTACACCCCCTCCTATCACTTCCCACCCAACCACCTTGTTGACAGCCGCGCCTGCACTTGCTGCATCTACTATTCGTCTCCCTTCTGCTCTTGTTGTGACGGCCGGTGCGGAGCGTGGTGTCCGAGTCGTCGGGAGCGCGCTAGTCGGAGTGGTGGTGGTTCTTCCCGTCTTGGTCCTCAAAGGTACCAGATAGGGTACCTAAGCTGGTGGTGCCAGATTTGGACTTTCAATGATGGTTGCGGTTGGGATTGGTGATGATGGTGGTTATGGCATGGTAAATAATCTATAGCTCACCTAGGCGGCTGCGAAATACACTTTGAAAGTCGGATAGTAGTGATTTGACTTTGAACTGGCACCAAGTGCGGTGGCGGGATTCTAGGTTCCTACCTGTATAGTCACACCCGACGCTTTTTCCTGGCCGAGTCCGTATTAGTCACAGATCCTGAGCAAGAGTTGAGCCGCACTGAGGGCCGCCTGAGCCGAGATGAATCTCGGCTATACTTGACGTGATCATAAATGGGCCGGCGTGGTTGTAAGAACGATCCTCGGCCCAATTTTGGGACACTGGCACCCCTGCACGTAACGGTCGCTTTCCCTCGCCATCCAACTGCCGCTTTCTCTTTTCCATCCGAGAACTCAATGTTACAGGTTAATTAGAACTTCAAATTTCTTGGCTTTATCAGACTATCTAGTACAGGCACTACGTTATAAAGGCAAAAAATAAGCAAGGTAAGTAAAGCCCTCCACCCCTTAATACTGACATGCTTTAGTTATGCTTATTCCTTTAATGTGCTTCTGTATGTCCTGGTAACAGTTAGTGAAGCTTTATCGGAAGAGCCAGGTGGACCATCAGCCTGGAACTGTGAATTTCATCTGTGGCGATTTTTTTCCAGAGAGATTGGGAAGCTACTTGTTCAATTCCAGCTGGCGAAGACGGAAACTTTGATCTCATCTGGGACTACACAGTAGGCCCCATGTTCTCCTGGCGCTTGTCAGTGGGTGCCAGCTGGAAAATATCAAAAGCTGGAGTCGTATTACTGACTGGTTTGGCTGTGCGAGAGGAATGGGCTAGGATAATGCGAGAGCTACTTCCGCCAAACGGTTTCCTTATCGCTTGAATCTGTGATGCCCTTACCCTGTCAGAATTTTTGCTCCTATTCTCGTCCAGTCTTAGCGCTCGCTCGCTCCCCATCGCGCTTCTCCAAAATGGCCTGTCCAGCACCTTTCATCGGCCGCGCCGTGAGTTTTGGGTTGGTCAGGGCGGAAGCGATGCGCTTTCTCCATCTTCCGTTGCGACGAGGGCTTCGTGACGCCTTTTAGCTGAGGCATGGTGTCGAGATCTTAAGAATACTAGCACTAAAGAATTGGGTGAGAAGGTAACGTTGTGGAGTCGCCTCTTGTGGGATTGCGTTAGTTCCTTTGTTTATTTTTCGACGATACGAAACGACGCGCCAGGGTCTTGGGGTATGGGTCCTCCTGCGCTGCGCTCCGGCTCTGCGCTCCGAACCCCCCAACCATTGTCTGCCGAGATAGACACGAAAGAAGGTTACAAACTGGAACCCGTCTTCTCTGGTTCTGGGCTCGTGCTGTTCTTTTGGCCTGGAAACATCGCGGGTTCAACCAACGGATAATGCATGTCTACTCGTCGAGTGCACTACAGGCCATCGACATCCCGCCAATCCAGAAACTCAGAACTAGGACATTTGAACCTCCGTAATAGCCACTTCCCAACACACTCTAAAGGCCACTAGAGCTAGGTCAATATACCAGGGAAGAGCTGAACACATGCATGCACGCACCTTTCTTGGTCTGCTGGGCTGGTTTTTTGCAGGCCTCTTATCTATAGGTCAAGAGATCTCTGGTTCATAGGCTCGCGCCTGGCAAACTCGTGGCAGTTTGTGGTGCAGTGATAAGATCGGGCAGAAAGCCGAGAATGGGCATAATTCGCCGAGGAGCCAGCGACTGGACATGGTTGCTGGGAATCAGAAAGATCAGGGGGTAAGGGGGGCAAGGATGTATGCACTGAGGCCTACTGCCTCGTGACACACTCTCAGGTCTTTGCAGCAGCATGTCCGCTGCCCAACTCCCCGCTCCCTCTCCTCTGCTCTGACTCTCTCTGCCCGCAGCAGACATGGCGCCCATTGTCCAGCACCCACATCTCCGCCCCTCTGACGAGTACGCTCAGATCGTCTGGGCG
>Ga0247770_1001377_pt1 | contig 19169 bp, 12 predicted proteins | sample UWRJL136409B6_FD_179943 | JGI IMG/M metagenome (GOLD analysis project Ga0247770, IMG submission 179943) | Plant litter microbial communities from Arlington Agricultural Research Station in Wisconsin, United States - UWRJ-L136-409B-6 | ecosystem: Environmental > Terrestrial > Plant litter >... | reverse complement strand
AAATGTGGGGGATGTTAAGGTTGGGGGAAGTGGAATGGATGAGGAGGGGACGGAAGGGTGGTTAAGGAGTGCGGATTTGGTGCTCGCGGATAAGGTTGCGGCGGGGGTGACGAGCTGTGGGACGCATCCGATTAGGAATGGAGGGAGGTTGTGCTTTTTGCATCATCAGAAGGAGTGGGGGAATCGGAAGGTTAGGTATGATTCGTGGAAATGGGTTTATACTTGTGAGGAGATGGAGCCGGAGGGACGGTTGGGCCGGCCGAGGGGGTTGGTGGAGTGAGTTAAGATTGAAAGATGCCCGGTTTAGGTATTGAGTTGGATTGAGGTCACTTGAAGCTGTTAGCTGCAGTGTCACGTTGACTGCACACAACTGTGGAGCGAACTGCAGAATGGGAAATTGGGGCGTGCCTATCTCACAGCCGCATTTCCCCCACGCAACCTTCTGTCAACGTCATGTCACGAAACAGCGCTCGTGTCGGGCCAACATCACGTTCGGTCTAGCCCATAGTTGCTCCTGAACACCACCACTGTGACACGTAGTGGAATCGAAGGCTTCAACGAGGGATTGAACTGCTCTGTCTTGTTCTATTCCTTGGATTGAGCCGTGGAAGGCCTCTATATAATTCCTTGTAGTGGGCCTTCTGAATCGCTGGCTGGAGTGGTGATATCACCACTCTTCTGGTGGCTGGCGCTAGCAATTGTGGTGAGATCACCACAATTGGAGGCTATCGCGAGGCCTGGATTCTGTGACAACCACCCACGTTGAAGCTCGGGGAGTTCTATGACGCGGATCCGCATCTATGCCAATGGATCCTTTCTCGCACATGGATGCCCCCGACGAGGAAGTCACTTTCCTCGAGATGCACCCTTCCAAGAACAGACTTTGCGAAGATTCAAGTTTCTCAGTCTTGCCGCATTGCGTTGCGTGAGAGCGCGGGTACACGGTACTCAGCCGGACGCGTGTTGCATCTGACCTTGTAAGAATGTTCACCCGGGCTTGGGGCTCGTCACTGCAATCTTTCGCCGTCTCCTCAAAAGTGGGGTAGATTGAACGTGCAAGGTTGAAACGATGATAGAAAACGCTGGGATGTATCCACTATGTCTGCCTTGGAAGCCGTTTGTCGGTCCTTTTGAATCCTTCTCGTTACTTTTGCATGGCAGGCCGCCTACTTACAACCTGGTTAACTAGGGGCTGTGGGGGCATCTGGCGGCCCGGGGTCCCTCCCTCGAAAAGAGCGGCATCTTTTGGCATAGCTTAGGCTACCGGACCCACAACACGACTGCCCTGGGCAGAAATTCTACCTCAAGAGCCAATAGGTACATTCTTTTTTAGTTATAGCTCGAAGAACAAATCCACGATGGGACGACAAGACCTGGGCTGAGCAACAAAGGACGTGATAATTTCCTCGGATGGTAAGGTACAGTGGCTTTTGTGCCAAGAGAACCGCTAAGCCCTGACAAATATATGGTAAGTCATTTCTTTTGGTAGGGCATGAATGATTCAAAGTATTCGCAGGAGTCGGTGTAAGCATCAGACCAGGTATCTAAGGTACCTACGGATGGGGACTTTTGCCATCGGCTCGAGTTGGACGGGCAGTCTTTAATTCGCATATAAGGTGACCGACATGAGCGCGAATGCCTACAGAATTAGGTACACTCTTCAATCACCTCTTCATTTACACCAAGTGCCACGCCCAATCCCATTACCTAACATCATGAAGTCATCGCTAGCTGCCCTTCTCGTCGGCGCGATGCTATCGACCCAGGCTCTGGGCTGCGCAAACCAAGTTACTTTCTGTGGAATTATTGGGGAAACGATGTGCGAATACAACAGTGGTCGTCTGGTCAGTGCCTTACTATGCTTTAAAGTGATATTATACTGATTCTAGGTTTTTTCTGGTCACAGTTAAAATGCACATGGATCCCTTCGGACTCAGGGGCCCCAGGATGTGAGTTTTTGATCATATTTGCCTCGAGGGCCCTTATTCCCCCTCATTATTTATCGTATCCAAAACTGATAACATTACAGATGCCATTTGGATCTTCAAGAGTGATTGCAAGAAGCCCGACCAGCCTCTGCAGTGCTTGGAAGACCATTGTACCTAGTGGACATGGTAGGGACGGAACAAAGTAGGCCATCTCTTCCATCCCGGGGGACGAGTGGTACATCCTGACGAAGGCATTGGGAAGACAGCAATTCATGATGTTTGATGGGAAAATGGGTCTTGATTAGGATTGGGAGAGAGCTCAACTTAGGAGTGGAATAATGGACATCTTCAGCTTATGCCTTAATTCGGTACTGTATCCCTAACCCGTTCCCTGGTCGAGTTACCTTGCCATTGGGTGTCCCTGCAAAGCGTATCGCCGTCTGGTGTCAGATGTGACACTTGCACGCCTGTGGCATGCGGTTTTATTTAGCTACGTATAGAGGTCCAGACGTGTGTTTATATTGGAGGATCAACCCAGTATACTACCATCCCATCTAACCTCCAGAACCGAGAGATGGAAACAGCGGGGAGTGTTTACAGTAATCCATACCACCCAAGCCATCGGTAACTAGAGGTCCTCCATGGGGGTTATTTATATCACAAAACGAAAACAATATGATTATATCAACAATATATGCTCAATGTGTGCTCAATTTCAATTTACTAATTTCCACAATGAACCCCGGTGATCCAAAAGCTCGCTGTCCTACTGTCTACTCTAGGCACAGACTCCAACTCCTCGCCAGAACAAAATAAGGTCATTCCTTCTTCTGATATGCAGTGACATATTCGGCCCAGGACTTACAAATAAGTAGCAGGTTCTGAGCGCTCCTCTTCGTCTAAGTCGTCTTTGCCGGCCGCCCACTGATATGACGCGCAATCCCACTGTAGTGGTCCATCGAGTTATCCTCCGTGACACCAGTGCTGCTTGTCGTCGTAATCCAAATCGTCGTCGGGTTACCCTCATCCGCTGGAGTCCCAATCAGGTTGCATCTTCCATCAGCGAGAATGTATCCAAGTCGGAGGTTGAGCTCATGCTGCACGCCCCAGAAGTAGAGCGCGGCCCCAAGCTGGTCAGCGTAGAAATTGTTGACGTTGATTCTGCCAGTCGTAGGCCTATCGAGACACATGTATGTGTCGTACAGATTCTCTTCAGTCGGCTTCGGCATTTCTGGATGCTGCGCCTTCAGACTGCGAATCACGGCTCGCAGTCCGCAGAGTAAGCCGCGTCCCGATACTGCAAGTTCATTCCATCCGTTCGGGAAGGATGACATGAAGAGGTAATATGGGTTGTTCATGTTGGCTAACATCTTGAGGGAGGACAAGCGGTTGCAGGAAGGAAGAAGAAAAGATCGGAACCAGTTGAGGAACCATGACTTTATACGAATTTCAGAGGCCACGGTATCCGCGAAAATTATGGTGTGATGTTCAGTAACATCATGTAGTGGGATGAAACCACAGCCATTGTTTCCTTGCTGGCAAGATTGCAAGTAACCAGACCTAGGCGTAGGCTTCATACTGGCACTGTTATACAATACAGAATCCAGATCAAGTGAGGGCAGGCTTGTTATTCTGGCTCAGTCGGGCTGTGCTCATTGTTTCTGTCGGCACAAAGATAGTTACTCTGCTGCCTTATTCATCCACGAGGCACAAAGGTCCCAATCGAAGAACAAGCCCACCAAACCAGCGCAAATGACGCGTTCCTGATACAAAGACAGGTTTCTGATCCGAATGCCACATGACGTATCATACTCTCTCCAAAGACCGATGACGGAGCAGTGAAACCTCTGTATAATCCACAATTTGTAGTTCAATGGCCAATGGCATGCAAGGCCAGCCACGACGAATGGTAATACACCCTATTGAAATACAAAACATAGTCTCCATGCAACTATTGAGAACCCATTCCGATACATCGAAGGGCTACTTTAAGACGTATAAGGCCTACAACGTAGACAGGCTCGTCTGCAACATAACCCCGATGTTGTTGTATTGTTTGAGTCTGAGGCTCTATTGTTTGAGCAGAACTCGAAGCTGTGAAACTATTTCTTCCAAATTTGTTCAACCGGGCCCTGATCTCGCGATCGGCAACAATTGACGGTCCCGGGCCGCGATGTAAGACATTGACGCAAGCCCCACTTAGCTCAGCTCCTGCAGGCAGCCTCACCGCCGACCTCCCCACTGATCGACGTGTGGTGGTTGCACCCATGATCCGCCTTCCGAAAGGCCGGAAGAGGGAACAACATTCGGATCGCCTGTTATGTCTCAGACAAGTGAAACCGATGCGGTAGGCGTTGCCAACTTCAACTTGGATCTGCAGTAGGTAAGACAACAGATGTGGGCTACCCACAATAATTTAAAGAGCGTCCCGTGGACGCTCTGCCCGAGGAGAGTTGAAGCGCAGGTGTTCTCCATTGCACGGTATTACAAACCAACTCATCAACGCGCACTCGGGGAACTAATTGTCAAACATCGTTGCGTCCAAAATGGCCACCGCAACCACTGCAACCACCACGACCAATGATACCACCTCCAAAATGATCACTACTACTCCCCTTCAATCACCGTCTAAAATCTCGGAGCTCTGCGGTGGTCCCCAACCGTCCTACCAGTCCTCGGCCTGGTCGATCATGTCTTCGGGCCTCGAGATCAACCCACACAGCGCAGCGCTCATCTCAGTCCAGCAACCGCCTTCTCATCTCTCAAACCTCGTCGGCCCGCCACCCAGCCCCACTATCACCCCCGCTATTCACGGCCCAGACAAGATCCTCACATGGTCCTACGCCCAAATGAGCGTGGGCGCGGCGCGTCTGGCCTCTGTCCTTGCACGCCATGGTATCCCCCCGGATTCAACGATGCTCACGGTCATCCCCCAGTCTGCGGAGTGGGGGCTATTTCTATGGGCGACGGCACTGCGTTGTATGACCATAGTGAGCGTCATGCCTCAGTTTCTGGTGCGAGAGGAGAAGAAACAAGAGCTGAAAGGTTGGGCCGGGAAGCTGAAGCCCACGGTGTGGGTTGTGGAAGACGAAGGGAGGATTGAAGTGGCGGATGAGATCCGGAAGACTTCCGCCGATCAAGGCGAGGTCCCGTTCTTAGGGATTTGCCTAGGAGAGATGAACAGAGAAAGGAAAGGTTGGATTAGCATGGCCGACATCGACCGCATGGCCTTTACTGAGGAGGAAAGCACCCCGTCACCTCTGGAAGACCGCCCAGACCGTGTGGTGCACATGTTCTTCACGAGCGGTACTACAGGTGCGCCAAAGGGCGTTCCCAAGACAGTGAGGAATGTGTGCGGCAGCGCAGCCGCATTATCGGGGCCTCCGACGGTTGGTGTCATTCTCGGGGGCAATTTTGCCTCCATGGCGTCAACGCGGCCGTACCTGCTGTGGAGGAATGGTAGCACCGCAGTGCTTCCTAGCCCGCGGTTCTCGTGGGGCGATGTGGCCCGCGCTATTGAGGTGTGTCGCGTCACGGACATCAGCGTGATGCGCGGGCATTTCAGCTTGTTGGTGGGGCATAAGGAATTCTCGGTCGACAGCGTCAAGTCGTTGCGACGGCTGTGCATATCGGGCGAGCTCATCACGAATGACTTTGTGAGCAGGGCTCGCGATGCTTTGGGCGGTCAGGCCGCTGTCCTATCGACATTCGGCATGTCTGAGGGCGTCGGATTACTTGGGTGGTGGGGTGGTGTTCCGCCTGGTCCGCTCCCAACGTACAAAGGCGTGGTCTCTTGCGGCAAGCCGCTGCCTGGAGCGGGAATCCGCATTGTTGACGAACGCGGGGCTGTCGTCAAACGCGGTGAGGAAGGAGAGATGCATGTCTGCAGCGACGGTGTCTTTGGGGGATACATGTCTATGAGCTCAAACGAGGGAGACAAACGCGACGCTTTCTACGAGGATCAATTCGGCCAGTGGTACAAGACAGGCGACGTTGCCATGATTGATGAGGCCGGGCGCGTGTTTGTCGTCGGCCGGAGGAAAGAGCTCATCAGGAACGTCAGCGGGATCATCCACCCCCACGTGATTGAGTCCTGTTTGAATGCCGAGTTCAACGTCCAGGTAGGTCCTTCCCTCTAAAGCGGCTGCTTTATCCCCACACTGCCATCAGAACATTCTGACCAAATGAAGGCTCGAGTCATCGGCCTCCCCTCGCCAATGAACGGAGAGGTGCCCTACCCCATCGTCGAGCGGCTCCCTGAAGGTGTCAGTGAGGGTGAAATGAGAGAGTTTTTCGTCAACACGGTCGGAGCCAATTTTGGCTTGGGCGCTGTCTTGACTCTCGGGCAGCTCGGGATGGAAGGCTGGCCTCTGACCACCACCGGAAAAGTCTTGAAGCGGGAATTGGAGTGTGCAGCGCTGAAATATCTGCAACAGAACACCCTGTTTGGGTACGCTATCCACTCGCTGTGATCCGTTGCAGAATACTAGTCTCGATGCAGTTTTCCCGCGCCTGGTGTGCAAAACTGGCGTCAGGCGCTGTCATGGACAAGGTGAGTGCACCGGGAGCCACAAAGGCCTGGGCGAGAAGAAAGATTCCCCTCAGCCAGTGTGGAAGTGTGGAACATGCCTCTGTACTGTCAGAGCAGTCTATTGTCTTTCTTATGATAAGCTATCTCATATTTTGTAAAGGCCTTCCTGTATTGTCTAACGGCTTATTTTGACACGGCCAAGGCATTTCCAGGTTCACATGGAATATACCTAGCAAATGTGACAGGCCAGGCTTGAATGTTCGGGGATGAAGCTGTGTGTCCATGAGGGTTCCCATAATACCTTTTCGCCAGCCTATGATGTAGACAGCCCGGGTACAGGCACATCAATCGGCATCCAGCGAGACACAATACTAGGTAGCTAAGGTACGCTCATAATATCCGCGTTGATACAACCAGTTAACCCCGTACTGGCGAGGAGATCGAGGGCTGTCGAAAACACTTTAGGATCTCAATAGAATAGATTGCCAAACAAAACTTCATGACACAGTTAGTATGGCAGGCCAGATACCAGAGAACAGAGATTGATGGCGGATTGGGTGCGAGGGGATTAGCAACCCATACACTGGCAGTTTGTTCTATACCACAGTAGCGGAATTAAAACATCCTCTAACAAGAGGTATGCGCATGCAGCCAGATAGTCAGCCTCTGGAATAAAGTTGTGTGGGGATTCCTAAAACGCATTTGTGCACGGAGAAGAGAGATGTCACAGTACCGACTAAGACTTCAGAGAAATAGACTGGTTATTGCGCGCAGGGAGGAAGAAGGGCAGTGGACCCGACCCTTCTAAAGGCTTTCTTATAGTGGGTAATGGGCCCATGTGACCGAGCCTGTTCCGTGGGTATTCCGCGACCACGTCCAGCTTAGTGATATGACAAGACACCTTTTTCTTTGGCCATCGTAGTAGGCGGGTAGGTACCTAGGTACTATTCTATTACAAATATAACTGGTCTATATTGAAATTTAACGCAGAGACCTCTCTTCGGCTTTACCTTGATGGTTGTGTAAGTTTTGGTAATCGCTAGAGCTGACCTTCTCATGTATCAAACTTCCTCCTGCGGGGGAATAGTCTCGCTCACACTAGAAAGTCGCAATCGCCAGAACCTTAAAAATGTCATGGGCGGTAAGGTTTAGTCACGCCCCAAGATAAAAGCTCATGCACCTGCAAATATCCGTGCTCGGTCAAAAATCACACGTCAGATTTTCCTCCAGTTCTTCTTTCACTCTTTCTCCCAAACCACAAACAACTCGGATCCGCCACCTTCACCATGGCTAGGAACAATCTGCATCTACTCCTCCTTCCGCGAGAAATGCGCGATCACATTTACCACTGGTACCTGCTCGAAGACGGCGCGGATGGCTACCATTTCAATTTCCAAACCGGAAAATTCCGGACGGCCAGCAAAAAGCCCATCGACCTGCGTCTGATGTACACATGCGGTCGCATCGCCGACGAGATGCGGGGCCTCGCTCTGCGCACGCACACCCTTACGTTCAAGACCGTCTGCTCGCCCAGAGCGCCCGATTGGGACAGGGCCATCAAGACTCACCGGCTCCAAATGGAGACACTCATGGAGGCGGTCGTGCCCATCATGGACGATTGCAATTACTTGGGCCTCCTGACCGACGACGAGCGATTTGCGCGGTACGGCAATGGCAAGGCTAAGCGGTTTCAGTCAAACTCAGCCCACCACGAAACGCAGAGAGAGCTGCTGCGGAATCTTGCCGCTGCCGATCCCGCCATCGAAGGGTTCATCTACATGGCCTACTGGACCGGCAGTAAGCAAGGCAACAACTACGACGCCGACCCTCTCCGCTTTCTCGACATTGGCAGAGAGCCATGGAAGATCCCTTCCCGTGACGAGCTGGACCTCATTTTGCACCGCACTTGTGCCCTAGGAATGTCACTGCAGAACTACTCCTTCCATTGGGCAATGCTAGCTATCTGTTGTTTCTCGGCCGCCTCCGTGGCAATCAGCTTCTTGAATTCAGCTCCTTCCGACACAATTCAGCACATCCAAAAGATTGTCCTAAACGAGGATCGCTACTCGGCAGCCCACTCAGAGACTCATCTCCAAGGCCTCATTCAATTCTGCTCGAAGAACCCGAAGGTCCAAATCGAGCGGCGTGTCGACCTTTGGAGGACTCTGTGGGCCCCGTTGGTGGTATACAACCCCCGGTATTCCGACACGGCAGACTATAAAAGACTCACAGACGCTACGAGACTTGTGGCCGACTGGATCAACGAGGCGCCTGCCTTTCCGCCCAACGTCACTTTGGTCATCGATGGTGGCAAAATTCCAGAACACGCATCACGCCTCTTCCAAGAAGTTGTTCACTACGATGCAGCCTTTCAAACCGCCTTTGAGAGAGTGTTCCGCCAGCCCGAGACATCTTTGGATGCCTTTCGCAAGCGGCCGGTGCAGCCCTGCTTTGGCGAGCAGTTCCCTGCGCTTCTGAAAGCCATGTGCAGCAACGAGTCGTCCTCTCGCGTTCGCTGCAACTTTGACCCTGGCCAGCCCTGGGACGAGGCCCAGATTGCGGAGATCATGGGGAAGAATGGAAGAAATAGATCGAGGGGCGCATGGATTGAGAAATGGGTGGAAAGCAGGCGGACTCTAGAGGAGGCGCAGACCGTCATCGAAACCGTAGCGCCACTATCGCCGCTCTGTCAGCTCTTCCGCGATCAAGAATCTGTCTATGAAGACGTTGCGATTGCTGACGCTAGCCCCGACGCTAAGAAGATAATGGATGAGACTGGCCTCACTCTTGCAACTGTTCTTGAGGTGATGGCTTTTCCTGAATAGAAAGGACAGTTACCTCTGGAGTCTAGAGGATGTCGAAAGAGGGGTTATTTGCATTGCGGAGGCCTCAAATACGGCGTGGGATTCTTTTATTGTCATAAAGTAGGCCTTGTTTGCATCATCTGAACTTGGTAGGTGCGCTCATAGTCGTTCTTCTGGTTAATGCAGATAGCATCGACCCAGACGTGCACCGGTCATGTCGTGTGGCGCAACCTTCTCAGCGCGCCATACAGGTTCCAACAGATGCTAATGTCGACGCCGTTGCATCGCAACAAGGTGTTATCGTGATTGGCGCCATTCCCCCACGCGTAGGAAAGCGCCCTGTACGGCGGGGCCTGGTCCAGGGGTTATTCGCGAAGGGTTGCCGAGATGCCGCTTGTGTCAAATTACGTAATCGCGCCTTGGCGCCACGGAACCGCAGCGCGGCCGAGCACCAGAGCTTCGCTTGGCTGAGAAGACGGCTCCCTGAATAGAACACGACTTGATGGCGGCAATTACTGTGTTCTTGGTTGACTGCGTTGAATTCAACAGCTCGCCCCCCACTGGCCCGGGTCCAGACGGATCAATCGGAAGGTGCGCGCTCCCTGCGAGAGAGTCAATTCGCCGTATAGGATCTGGCTGTTGCGGAAACTGAGGCTCAGGGTCATCGCAACGAATGCACTCCTTCAATCTGAAATCTCATTGTGGCGCTTGCATTTGCTCAAGCATTAGGGTTGGAAGCCAAATTGTGTAAGGGTGAGAAAGGCGTGTCTGAGAATTAGGCATCCATCTCGACGTAGGTCACCTGACCTTCGCACGAGATCCAAGTTCAGCGACTGGCGGCTGTAAATCTCAATAGCCACGTCAAAAATGCCAAGGCGCTAAAATTCGTCACGCACGCATGTGGCTTGCAGCGACACCCTGGCAGGCTAGGTCAGGCGGCAAGACATAAACACCCACACGACGATAACGCGAAGCTCAAAAGAGCGCGAAGAGGACATGAGAATTTTAGCCCTACACAGGTTACGTGGTAGACAATACGGGCAAACAATGCCAGGCCATCATGTATACGGTTCCCCCTCTTGTATCTGGCCCAATTCGCACACAGATTACAGATCCCCTCTCTTTGCAGCAGGCTGATGGATCTCATCAAGGGTGAGCTTCCCATCACCATTCGCGTCAAAACTAAGCCAGGGTTAGCTGGTGAAAAACAAGATGAACAAAAAAAGATCGGAACTCCAGATCAAAACACAGCCATACCTGTGGAAATAACCGATCCAAGCGTCTATCAGCGAAGCATTATTGACAGTGGCTGGCAGATACGTCGTCGCCCAGACCAGGTAGTCTGAAAGCGAGATGGTTTCCGAGCCCACGCCGCTGACTTCATCAAATGTCGTGTCATAGCCACACGCATCAGGGGCTTTGTTGCTGAGTAGAGCCTGCTGCGGCTCCCGGGCGGTGATGGCGCGATGGCCGCGACACCCTGTTGTTGCGGTCATGGCACATCAGTCAGATATTGTTTGTTCTCAAGCGGGTGACATTGATGACACTGAAAAGAGTATTGAAGAACTCCAGGGTAGGAAACCTACCACCATCGCAAGCGCAGCAAAAAGCGTTGCAGTTTCCGTACCCGCAGCACGGCGTGGGGTTAGAGCCGTCGTCACAATTCGGGGGACAATCTTTCCCGATGAGGACTTCCCATGCCGAGCAGGTTGACGAAGACTTGCAACAGTCAGCCGTGGCCACACTGACCATGGAGGCAAGGGTGATGATATGGATGATTTCACAGAAGACACGCATGGTGATGGGATTGATGCCCTCAAATGTGTTTTGCCGTGAAGGTTCGAGGTGGTTGGATGTCAGAAAATGCCCAGTGCTGATTCCCTGTATGTAAAAAGGACAGGAGGCTGGCTCGTGGCGGTGAGGGACAGTGTCGCTTTATCTTCCAGAGGGAGTTCTTAAACCTGTGCTTCTAGTAATGGTCTAGCTAGCCTCTAGGAACTTCCCGCTGAGTGTGTTGCAATGATCACCGCCGCGTCAGCCGCCAGGTGACACAGATAAGACTCTCACTGAGTATTGGCCTCAACAAGCCATCGGGCCGACCGCCGCATGGTGGAGGAGGTTGAATACGCGCTGAGGAAGATGTATAGATGGCCGGTCATGAAAGTCTGCAGATCGGACGCAGCTTCAACCCTCGCAGTTCGCCCATGTGCAGTCCATCTGCATTGTCGTGCAATGGCGGCGGCGTTCGGCAATCTCCATTGGAAAAGCTTGGAAAAGCTTGACAAAGCTTGACAGCGCCCCCATGCGGGGGGTCGGACGCAAACTGCATGTAAGCACTGTGAGTTGTCCAATTGCCTTTATGAATGAGCGCCTCACTTCTCAGACCTGAGCTGGGCGGAGATTCTGGCCCGGGCACAACCAATGCAATCTTTCGAGCGCACCTGTCTCGTTGAGCTGTCTTGGTTCATGGGCGAATGGTACCGAAATGGGTAAAGGCAAACCCTGCTTAATGTTAGCGACATCTGTCCCCTGCAGGTATTGCCCAATGCCTGGTTCTTCCACTCTCGCGAGTCGATGGAGGCGCCTCACGCAGTGTGTTCCTGTACCTCGGACGCGTCCTAACCAATCATCCCGTCCTCACATGAGCGACCTGCAACGATTAATGGCTGATCTGCCTGGTCCTGGTCGGCTTCAAGTCCTCTCCAGCCCGGGAGAGATAAGAAAGTGCATGAAATCCAAAAGATATGCGATACTATGACATCTCAAAACATTTCTTCCCCTTCTAGCTCTGTCTATGGTCCTATCTTGCCCCAACTCCTCAATCGCCCAGATACCCAAAAGGAAGACCTTTGTACCCTCAAACCAACTACCCAGTCAGTACTCACGACGAATACAGGTCAGGGTGGGCAGCCTTGATGTAGTCCGCGCCATTTCTCGCCAATCATGTAAACCGAGTTCTGGATGCGGCAGTCCGGAATTACGGGGATGACCGAGGCGTCAATGACGCGGAGACTCTCAATGACGAAGACGCGCAGCTTGTTGTCTACCACGCCTTGTTCAATGTCCTTGCCCATACGAAGGGAGCCGCAGGGGTCTGTGGGAGTCCTCGTGGTTAGTATTGAACGATGAAGCCCGCAACGAATCAATTGACGACGGGGTGGTGACTTACGGAAGTCGGTCTGCGACCGTTCCAAAATGAGCTTGTTCATGGCCTCGTCCGAGTTGTGCGGCATAGCCCACGGGTAGTCTTCCTCAATAATATCCTTCATCCGCTCGCCCGTCATCAGCACGTCGTCAACTCCTCTGAACGCCCTCGCGCATCGCAACAATGTCCAAATCGTCAGCGAAGAAGTTGATGTTGATCTTGGGCTGCTCGAGCGGGTTGGTCGAGTTGAGCTGGACGGTACCAGACTTGGACAGGGGTCGAAGTAGGTCGACGATAACAGTCATGTACTCTCTCTGGGGAGGGGCGGGGATATGCCACTGGAAGGCATCGGAGAACATGGGAACGAAGTCGATCTCGAAGTGAGGCTGTCCGCCAGGGCCAAAGGGCTCGAGTCTGCTGTTAGCCGCCTTCGCAGCGACGTACTCTGGAATCTTCTCGAGGCGCCCGTTAATGCGAGGCAGTCCCACCAGCTCGAGGAGGCCGCTGGTCAGGGGGCCCTTGTTCTTCCAGCGGTAAGCCAACGCGGCGGCGTCCTTCTGCAGGCCAGCGCGCAGCAGATGGTTGTCGAGACCGTAACCGTCTTTGAGGCGAAAGACATGGAGGAGGATGGGGTGGTCCAGCAGGTTCTGGCCAACGTGGGCGGAATCAACGATGGTCTCGATGCCGAACTGCGAGAGGGCGGCTTTGCTGCCGACACCGGACAGCATGAGGAGCTTGGGAGACTCGTACACGCCACTGGTCACCACTACCTCGCGCTTGGCACGGAAGGTGTAGTCGTTGCCATCGGGGCCGATGACTTCGACGCCGACGGCTTTGCCGGCCTCGATGATGAGGCGCTTGGAGTTGGCCTCGGAGAAGACGGTGACGTTGTCCTTTCCGACCAGGTGCACCCACAACGACGACCGCTTGCCGTTGTAGATAGAGTTGGTGCACTTCCAATGGCCGCGCATGGTGCCGTTATGCACGTCGCCGGTCAGCTCGTGGCCCTTGCTGGTCCATGCCTTGGTCAGGGCCTCGCGGAAGCCCTCGGCCTCAGGGATGAGGTCTGAGTGGGACGCCGGCAAGGGGCCATTCTGGCCGATATACTTGAGCTCCGAGGAGAAGAGGCCCTTATCGTCGTGGTAAGTTGCCGGCTTGTAAAGGTACTCCTTCACGTTCTCCCAGGTCCACTCGTCACCACCAAACGCAGCCTAGTCGTCGAAGGTGGCAACGCTACCAAGAATCTAGGTGTAGTAGTTTAAGCAGCTCGACCCGCCGAGGACCTTGCCGCGAGTGTTGGGTTTCTCGATTCGCGTGTATTCGGGGCGATCGATCATGCCCGTCTTGAAGGCCCAATCGTACTTGCTGTCACGGAGCTCGAAGGCCTGGTCAATCACGTCTTCTACAGGGATGACACCATCCGATACACGAGGTGGTAGGAGCGGCCGTGGTGAGAAGGCAGAGCGACAGCGCATTATGTGGGAAACTTGAACTTCAGGGTCCGGTTGTCGAGGTAGATGTAGGCGTAGTACACGAGAGATTGCGTCGAGATGGTGTGAAGGCATCGTAGGCGGGTTGCAGGTACAATGCCATTTCCGGACAGACGGAACGTATGACTCGAGCGGCCCGGCAAAGGCGCTGCTCGTCATGCAAGACTGGGCTTATTGCTTTCTGCTCATTGTACCTGTAGACTCTACCGAGGCCGAACCGACCACTTTTCGTCGGGGCGGCATTCTCGCCATTATCGCGGCAGATGATGACGAAAACGGGCCGGGGCTTTTATCCAAAAGCAGAGAGGGCGGGAAATCAAGATGGAACTTGTACAGTAAGCTCATAGAACTCCTCTAGGGCCAAATTTCGCCCAATGGCAACTCAACTACAGAAAATCAAAAACAATAGCACGACCATCTTGCCCGCGACCAATCTCGTGACACCCTCACATCGTCGGCAAGAATAGTGCGAAACGCGGTACCACTACGCCACAGAGGCTATTGTTGAAAGAAAGCTCTGTTGTTCAAAATGGTAAGGCACAGATCCAAGCCCTGTTGGATCTGAGGGGGTGTGTAAGAAAGAAAGGAGGTTCAGGGGCCCTTTCTTTTTATTTTCCAGGTTGCCCGAGTTCTCCGCACTGCGTTTGGCGAGGACGTGAGGTGACACATGGTAGACATGCGGTGCCCAGTTTGCGGCTTGTTTCCCAGCCATCCCAATAAACTTCACACCAGCAAGGCCCGATTCCCTCGTACTTGCTGTTGTGATCCGTGAAGCGCGCAAGCCACGCTTCGGCGCTTACGATGTCTGTCTCCAGGGCGTTCGGCGGCGCACAGGTCTGCAGCGAATCGGCGAAATTCCCCCAGTACTAGCCTGCCAGCTCATCTCTGCAGGAACAAGTGGCTGGCACCTTCCCGAGAGCTGCATCCATTGTCGTGACTGGGTAGGAAGGAGCGGGCAAGCTTCAATTAGCTCGGGACCGAGGACCACACTTGGACGGGTTTCACTTCTTGCCAATTGAAGTCGAGTAGCAGAACGCGAGCTGCGGAGAATTGCAGAGAATTACGCGTCCCGTCCTCCACAACATGCTGCCACGAAACCTGAATTGTCTACGACCTGCAGTGGCAAAACCCTCTTCAAAACCACCGAATCCAATGTGCAGCGCTTCTGACATATACCATAGTAAGGTTGTCCGTGATGTTACAAACATGGGGGGAAAGCTTGTTTACGCGATGATGTATTATACCCGTGTCCGATCCCCGGGCCACTATGGTCCCACCCGACATTCCAGCGCAACGCCGCAACCCATGCCCTGGTGGGAGGTTCTAGACGATCACACCAAAACACGCTCACCTCGCCTTTCCAGAGACCGGAGTCCGCGACGCTAATATGCCGGCACACAAAATAATATCGTAGGATGATTAAAAAAGATGGCCGGCTTTCCCCAGGAGCTGCCCAGTGTCGCCTAGGGGCAGCACACCTTCAGCATGTGCCCCACTTTGCGACTCGCAGCATGCAGTGTGAGGCTGGCGAGGTGGGCGCATTTGCATGCACGCACACCGCACTCGACGCCACCAATCCCTTTTCTTCAGATCGCCAATCGATCTTGACACTGCAGCATTATCCATCCCGTTCCTCCATCTCACTGAGTCCTAGGGATGAGGGATGTCTTGCAATCAGACCTGAATTGGAACCACCTTCCGTGCTCAACTACAGGTCCATACACGCACGAGAAGAAATGCCAAGACGAGACAGAATCATCATGCCCGCCCCCGCCCCCGTCACCGCTGCTCCAACTCCGCGGCTAGTCCACGAACGACTTCACGAAGTCATCTTTGTGTTTGTTCTTTGTCTCGCCCAGTTTCTGTCCCTGGCGGCAATGAACCAGACGGTAGCGCCGATCCTGATTCTCTGCGAGTTTTTCGACATCCACGACTATGGCAACCTGAGCTGGTTCTCGGCCGCCTACAGCATGACTGTCGGGACCTTCATCTTGCCAGCCGGTAAGTCCCATCTCAGTCCAACTCCAGTCACAGGACGGTTTTTGACTCTGGATCTCTCCAACATTCAGGGAGACTTGGCGACATCCACGGACACAAGCGTGTCTTCATGGCTGGGTGGGCCTGGTTCGCCGTCTGGTCGTTGATTTCGGGCTTCTGTAACCGAGACCAGCTCATCCTGTTCAGCACTTGCAGGGCATTCCAGGGCATTGGTCCCGCCCTCGTCATCCCCAACGCCATCGCCATCATCGGGCGGACCTTTCCCATCGGGCTGAAGCGCAACATCGCCTTTGCCTGTTTCGGCGCCTCCGGCCCAACCGGGGCGGCTCTGGGGGCTGTCATGGCTGCTCTGGTGTCCGAGACCATCTCCTGGCGCTGGTGTTTCTGGCTGCTTGCCATCACCTGCGCGTTCCTGGTTCCCATCTCTTATTTCGCGGTCCCCGACCCGGAAAAAGTCGCGGCGCCCCAGGGGAGAATGGGCCTCCAGCATGAAGATACGCCCATTTTTGACTGGCCAGGTGCCGTGACGGGCGTGGCTGATGCGGCGAGTGGCCGTGTCATGGGTCATGTTTGCCGCCATGTTCTTCTTCCTGTTGGGCAGCCTACTTATAGCCGTCACGCCTCTGGAGCAGACATACTGGGCCAACACATTTGTCGCCGTCATCCTCATGCCGGGCGCCATGAACCTGTCATTCCCAGCCGCGACCATTCTGCTATCGTCGGCTTTGCCGAAGGAGAAGCAGGGTATTGCGGCCAGTTTGGTGGCAACGGTTGTCAACTACAGCATCAGCTGTGGGCTTGGATTTGCCGGCTCAATCCACAAGAACTCGCTCGTCTATGCCGCCCAGAGGGAGGGAATGGACGGCCCACCGCCGGCGTTATCGGTATCGAGCCCGCAACTAGTGGCAATCCGTCTCGTGGGTCTGCGCACCGCATATTGGTTCGCAGTTGCGCTAGGCGCAGTAGGGATGCTAATCGCCGGCTTGTTCATCCTCGTGCAGAGCGCGGAGGCTACCAGGAAGGCAAAGCAGGAGGGGGGAAGCCTGAAATTAACATACACTGAGAGGCCATCGACAGGATGGAGCACGCTCATGTCCTCGAAGGCTGGCAAAAATGAAGTCGTAACGACTTTTTATCTGGGAGACAAGGTGATCCGGATCAAGGAAAGACAGGAGTCTTCGGTATAGCTCCAGCACGGGCATTACTAGGCTTGGCTTGTTAGTTGCATGTTGGCGTTGGCGGGCTGCTGCGAGACTTTCCAGCGAGACACGCTACCTAATAGGGCAAGGCCACCACTTAAGCTGTTTTTCATCCAAAACACCTTATTCTACACTAAAAACGGCGATTTTCCATGCAGCCCTGTGAGATACAGCGATAACCTCTTCAAACTCGGCCACAGCTGCGGAGGGCTATACAGAGACGGAGCCACTCAGTTCCACAGAGTCAGTATCGTCAAAACACCACACGGCAGCTACCATCAAGATTCGAGAAAGGAGCGATACCTAAAGGCCATAAGAGTCCAGCAGGCCTAGCAGTGGAAGCACCTCGCGCCTTTAACCCTCTCCCCGCCGATTTCGTGTGGCCGCCAGCTAAAGAACGTTTAACTTAGCTGTCAGGACTATAAAACCAGCTGCTAGGGGGGAGGATCGATATACTCTTTATAGTGCAGGAGACGATTCGCAGGATGAAGCGGTTAATGCCTACTTTGATAGGGGGGCCATCTGGTGGTTTAATACGGTTCTGGAGAGGTAAAAGCAGTAAACTCACAGGGCGGGCTTACGGATTCTGAATTAACAAGTCAGAATAGCTTATTTTATTATATAAGAAGATTGCGAGATATGCTTAGGTTCTGGGGGCTAGATTTGCTTGTGTTTAGGGGGCTTGTTTTGTTCAGTTTTACAGTTTTTGACCATCTATTATTTGCTGCAAATGGCTAATTATTACGACCTGCACCCGACACAGGCCTCGAGAGGACTGGCGCGGGTTAAGACAGAACGTATAACAGGACGCTAACAGGTAAGGGGCGTTCCGAAGACGGCTTATTAAGCTAACACTCCTAGACAGGGGGTTTAATGTCACTGTAGGTCGCTGTCACTATAATGCACAGAAGTGAGTCTGAACAGTAGGATATAAATGAATAATTAAATACTAGCGTGAGGAACTAAAGTCCCTTACAGTGGTTATAGGCATAATTATAACTATTTATATTAACTAACTAAGAGGTACTTCGTACCTTACTTATAATGTCGTAAGTGCTTATTATACAAGCACTTTACATTACGTAAGCGTTCCGCTTATAAGGTTTCTCCTGCTTGTGACGTAAACACTTAACATACTATAAGCAGCACCTTATTAATTATAAGGGCTTTAAGTCTTTACACCCCTGGCCTAATGCGCCTAGACAGTGTGCACCGTCTTTCCACACTATTCCTTCTACAGGGGGTTTGTCAGGCCGCCCTAGCTTAAGTAACGGCCTATAAGGTCGTTATATAATTCCCCCTCTTTAACGTTCTTTTCCTATAAAGAACTTAAAAGGTAAGCTTCTCCTTTCACCATTTCACTATATAATAAATGTCCGGCTCCCAGGTCTTAAAACGGGAATAGGGTAAAAGCATTAACCACTGTTTAAACCTTACAACCTATATATATATATTTAATAGCGAAATGTCCTCTTATTCTTTCTATAAATCTATTAACCCTCCGCTTATCTATTAGGTTTCAAACCAGTCTAACAGTTACAACCACTATTTAAAAAGGCACCGGCCTTCCCAGTATGACGCTTTTAATGTTAATAAGGTAAAGTTAAAGGCTCTTCTTATTAAAAAGCAGAGTTTTAACTTGCAAATTAAGTCTGCTACTCAGCAGCTTTATAAAGCTACTATTAAGCTTTAAAAGGTATTAATATACTTAACGCGCCTTTATAAGCAGCAGTCCTGTCTTAAGGACTGGGCTGCGAAAGCGTTTAGTTGTGAAGCGGAGTTATTAGAGTTCCAGGAAAGTAAGGAGGCTAGGCTAAACGCCCCTTCTGATAACGTGGAGTCTTTTAACTGGAGGAACTTTCTAACAGGGTCTTTATAACAGGCAGTCGCTTTATAACTTAATTTATAACTGCCTTTTTCAGTAAGAGGTTATAAGTTTAACTTCCCATAAGAGTTTTAACGACTTTTTTTTTTTCTTTTACTAACTTTTTTTTTTTCTCTATCAGCACTTATTTTCGTATAAAGCTTATTAGGAGCTCCAGAGGCCCAGCCTCCTTATTAAGTTTAAGGTCCT
>Ga0247770_1001376_pt1 | contig 19196 bp, 17 predicted proteins | sample UWRJL136409B6_FD_179943 | JGI IMG/M metagenome (GOLD analysis project Ga0247770, IMG submission 179943) | Plant litter microbial communities from Arlington Agricultural Research Station in Wisconsin, United States - UWRJ-L136-409B-6 | ecosystem: Environmental > Terrestrial > Plant litter >... | reverse complement strand
GACCGAGGGGGGATCGGCGGATGGAGGGACGGTGGTCGGGAACTCGCTCCCGACGCTGCCGCTCTGCACGCGCTACGGCTGCGTGTCGAGCGAGTGCGAGACGGTCCCCTGCACCCGGCCGGAGTACTTCTGCCCGATTCCGCTCACGGAGTCCTGACCACGCCGGGCCGGTCGTCGGGTCCGCCGCCATCCGGCTGCGGACGATCTCCACGCACTGCAAGGAGAGCAACGATGAAGCGCATCGCACCCCTCTGGAAGTCGGCCGTATTCGCCATGGTGACGACGGTGTCCCTGGGCTTCGGCGCCGCTCAAGCGTTCGCCGCGCCACGCGCGCCCGCTGAGAACGAACGGGCGTGCACCAACTCGTACTGCAGCAAGGTGTGCGGCACGCTCGGGGGGAACTGGGTGCCGGCGGCCGGGAAGTGCTACTGCTGCGGCTGATCGGCCATCGGGCGACGGCCGCGGAGTGATCCGCATCCGAAGGCATGCGAACGCTCCTGAGTCCATCGACTCGGGAGCGTTTCGGTATTCGCGACAGCCGCTGCTTACACCCAACGTACCCATTCACATTGACGAAATCAATTTTTAGCCTAATTTAAGATCCTCATGAGCCATCATGCCTGAACCGCCGTCTTCCCCGACTCCGATTCCGATGAAACGCACGCTGTCGATCCTCCCGCTCCTGCTCACGACCGGGAGCGCGCTCGCGCAGTCCCCCGCGCCCGCCCCCGCTCCGATCCAGGACAACAGCTTCCTGATCGAGGAGGCGTACAACCAGGAGTCCGGCGTGGTGCAGCACGTCAGCGCCATGTCGCTGGCGGAGGGCGGACGGGCGTGGGCGTACGGCTTCACGCAGGAGTGGCCGATCTTCGGCCGCCGCCACCAGGCCAGCTACACGCTCGCGCTCCAGAACGAGGGCGAGTCGTTCGGCCGTGGCGTGGGCGTGGGAGACGTCGCGCTCCACTACCGCTACCAGCTCGCCGGCGTCGATGGCGGACCGCTCGCGGTGGCTCCGCGCGTCAGCGTGCTCCTTCCCACGGGCGACGCGGAGCGTGGACGCGGGGCGGGAGGCGCGGGCGTGCAGGTGAACCTCCCCATCAGCCTGGTACTCTCCCCCGTCCTCGTCGCCCATACGAACGCCGGGGCCACGCTGACCCCCGCCGCGCGGGACGTGGACGGGAACGAGGCGCGCACCACCGGCGTGAACCTGGGCCAGAGCCTGGTCTGGCTCGCTCATCCGAAAGCGAACCTGATGCTGGAGGCGGCGTGGACGCGGGACGAGGAGGTCGTCGGCCCCGGCGAGCGGGCCAGCGGGAACAGCTTCTTCCTCTCCCCCGGCGTGCGCTTCGCCATCGACTTTCCGTCGGGGCTGCAGGTGGTCCCGGGCGTGGCCGTCCCCATCGGCATCGGCCCCAGCAGCGGCGAGCGCGGCGTGTTCCTCTACCTGAGCCTGGAGCACCCGTACTCCCGCGCCGCCCGCTGAGCCGCCGCCCGACTCCTCGGCCGCCGACGCCAGTCGTCGTCGAGGCACGAACGAAAGAAGCTCCCGCCCCATGGAGGCCGGGAGCTTCGCTCTTTCGCGGACGGCCGATCCCGATTCGCGAATCAGGTTTCCCCGTCGTCCTTGCCCTTGCCTCGGCGGCGGCCGGCGAAGTATCCGCCGGCGCCGGCGGGAACCACGTACAGCACCGCCTTCAGCAGCTCGCGCGCGAAATCGTCCTTCCCCAGGAGCAGCGCGATCAGCAGGACCGACAGGAGCGCGGTGAAGAGGAAGGCCACGAAGCCGTACCACGCCACCCGCTCCCTGTGCCGGTGCCTCCGGTCCGCGTCGCGGTCCTCGAGCTGCGCGCGCAGCGACTGCTCGGAGTACGCGTGCGCGTTCTGAAGCTCCTGCTGCCGCAAGTCCATCTCCCGCGCGCGCAGCCCCAGCTCCTGGGCCTGCAGCTCGAGGAAGCGGTCGAGCTGCGTGACGGTGATCTCGGGTGAGGGCGGGATCGAGTGATGGCGCCTGGACGAGCGTCCATCTCCCGCGGGCGACGGCAGGTTCACCGTGCCAGGGTGGCGCTCCTGCCGCCCCGGCGGAAAACGGGGGACCGGCGCTCCACCAAGATGCGCCCGAAGCCGCGTTCGCCGAGCACGGGCGGCATCACGCGCACGGACTGGATGTCGTGGCTCTGGTGGGCGTAGACGCCCAGGAATTCACGCGGAGTGAGGGCTTCGGTGTACACCGGGTCGAGCTCCATTCCACACATGGCAGTCGGGGGTTGGGAGGAAGCGTCTCGCATACCTCATGGTGTACATAGTAAACACGCCCCCATTTCGCCGCAAGGTGTCTTTTCGTCCCGGCCGCCTCCGCAAACCGGACGCGGGGCGGGGACTCGAACGCAACGCCCCGCGCACGCAAGGAGATGGCCATTACCGCGTCTGGACGCGACCGCTTCAGAGCTCCATCCGCACCCCGGCGTTGATCACGCGGCCCTCGGCGGGGGCCCACAGGTCGGTGGTCCAGCGGCCCTCGGGGGAGCGCGCGGGGAGCACGAGCGGGTCCCAGCGCGTCTGGCGCGCGTCCAGCAGGTTCTCGGCGTTGACGAACACGCGCGCCCGGCCGATCCGCCGCTCGGCCAGGAGGCCGACGATCAGGAAGGGGCGGCTCTCCGCGCGGTACGGGTTGTCCTCCAGCGCCTGCCGGCCCGTGTAGTACAGCTCCAGCCCCGCGCGGCCCCGCCCTTCCGCCTCCCACATCCCCACGAACCCCAGCTGGTGCCGCGGCGTGAGCGGCACCTCGCGGCGTTCGGGGCCGCCGTCCGGCTCCGGCTCGCTGGAGCGGACGAAGGTGTGGGTGGCGGTCAGGTGCCACGGCTCGCTCTTCCACCGCGCCAGCAGCTCCGTCCCCCAGGTGCGCGTCTCGCCCTCCACGTTCGCCAGCTCCACGCCGCCCGGGACGGGCCGCAGCGCCACCGCGTCGTCGATGAGGGAGCCGAAGAGCGTGGCGTTCAGCTCCAGCGCGCCGGCCACGCGGGCGACGTCCAGCGATGCGCTCCGGGCGCGCTCCGCCTTTTCCGCCGTCGCCACCAGCACCGTGAGGCCGATCGCCTCCGTCTCCTCGGTGAAGGGCGTGGGCGCGTGGTAGCCGGTGCCGGCGGAGGCGCGCACGCTCCACCCCTCCGCGGGCCGCAGCAGCGCCGAGACGCGCGGGCTGGCGAAGGTGCCGAAGTCGCCGTGCCGGTCCACGCGCGCGCTCACCAGGATCGAGAGCGCGTCCGAGAGCGCCGCCTCGTCCTGCGCGAAGACGGAGGGGACGACGTGCTCGTAGTCGAGCCGGGGGACGTCGCGGGCGTCGTAGCGCTCAATCTGCAGCGCGGTTCCCAGCACCCAGCGGTGCGCGTCCGCCTCTCCCGCCAGCGCGGCCTCCGCGAACCCCGTGCGGTGCAGGTCGCGCTCCTCCACGTCGCCGAAGGTGTGGCGGTGCCGCTGCGCCACGGCGGAGGCGCGGACGGTGAGCAGCGGTCCGCCGCCCAGCAGGAAGCGGCCGACCGCGCCGGCGTCCATCCGCCGCGTCCGCAGCTCTTCCGGGAAGGGGATCCCCTCGGCGACGTCGCCGCCGCCCTCGCGGTCCTCGATCGTGCCGCCGACGGTGAAGAAGATCGATCGCCCCGCGCCGTCGTCCCAGAAGAGGCGGGGGCGCATCACGGCGCGGCGGTAGGCGGGGAGGTCGTCCCACCGGTCGCCGTCCAGGTCGGCGTCGGCCTGGGCGTGGGCGCCGGCGAGCAGGGTGTATCCCCATCGCTCGCCCAGCTGGTCCGAGGTCCAGAGGACGGCGTCGGCGCCGCCGCGGGTGGTGCCGTTCAGCAGCAGCTCGCGCTCGCCCTCCTCGGGCGGGCGGCGGGAGACCAGGTTGACCACGCCGCCCAGCGCGGAGCCGCCGTAGAGCGCGGAGGCGGCGCCCTTGATCACCTCCACCTGCCCCAGGTCCATCGGAGGGATCTGGAGAAGGCCCAGCGCGCCGCTCTGGCCGCCGTACAGCGGAAGGCCGTCGGAGAGCACCTGCGTGTAGCGGCCGCGCAGCCCCTGCACGCGCACGGTGGCGCCGCCCAGCGACGGCGACGTGCTCGCGACGCGCAGGCCGCTCGTCTCGTTGAGCATCATCGCCACGTCGCCGGGCGTCATCATCATCTTCTCCTCCACCTCCTCGCGCGCCAGCACCTCCACGCGCACGGGGACGTCCTCGATGCGCTGCTCGCTGCGCGTGGACGTCACCACCAGCGCCTCGATCTCGTGCTCGTCCTCCTCCGCCTCCAGCTCCACCTCCACCGTCGTGTCGCCGGAGACGGTTATCGCGAGCGACGCCGTCTCGAACCCCGCCTTCGCCACCGCCAGCCGGTGCGGGCTGCGGGCGAGCAGGAGCACCGCCGCGCCCGCGCTGTCCGTGACCGCGCCCACGCGCCCGGCCGTCACGCGCGCCTCAGCCACGGGCGCGTCCTCCGCCCGCACGCGCACCTTCACGCGAGCCGGCTCCTGCGCGAGGGCGGGCACCGCGATCGATGCGAGGAAGAGCAGGATGAGCATCATCACGCGCTGCGTCGACGCGTCGAACGGCAGAGATCGAATCACGATGGAGCGCTTGCGTTTTCGGGAAAGGATGACCGGCGGATGAAAGATCGTGCTGATGCGCGGGGCGGTCAAACGAGATGGTGACGACGAGAACGGCCCCGGCGCGTGAGAGCACCGGGGCCGTGTCGTTCGCGGTTCGAATTCTCGGCCGCTCAGCAGGCGCGCGTCGCTTCCACCGTCCGCGGGTCGGCGCTCAGCCTCAGCTTCTTGGCCGGGCCGACGATCTCACGCCGGTTGGCAGCAGATGCAGCGGCCGTTCACCCAGGAACCGCCGTACTGCGGACAGGCGGTCCGGCACGCCGCGATCCCGCACGCCCTCGTTTCGCTCTCCGCCTCGCGCGGCTCGGCGGCCGCCTGCGTGGCGCCGAACCCGAGCGCCCCGGCCACCGCGACTCCGAACGCCGCCCGCTTCAGTACGGCCGTGATCGTCTGCATGCGCGTGCTCCCGTTGAGTGAGTGGAGATCGATCCAGTGCCATCCATTCCAGGACGCAAAAAGCGCACTAGCCACGATGCGGCGAGACGACCCGTCTCCCAGCGGATACGGCCATTCGAGTCAGATCAGGATCACCCGCCGCCACTTGCGGACGGAGTTGACCAGCCAGATTGCGTCGGCGCGGGAGAGATCTCCGGAGCGGAGGATGCGCTCGTGGATCTCGCCGCGGCCCAGCAGGTCGGCGCGGAGGACGCCCGGGAGGAGGCCGCAGTCGAGCGGGGGCGTCCACCGCGCGCCGTCCATCTCCACCACCAGGTTGGCGATGGTGGATTCGGTCAGCTCGCCGCGCTCGTTCACCAGCAGCACGTCGTCGCGGTCCGGGCGCGAGGCGGCGGCCCGCTGGTAGATGGCGCGATGGGTGGTCTTGTGGAAGAGGAGCGGGTCGCGGCTGTCCACCGGCTCCACGGCGACGGCGACGCGCGCCGGATCGGCGGAAGCGGCGTGCGGCGCGCACTCGACCGTGATCGAGCCGGCGCGGTCGAGGAGCAGGCGCACGCGGTGGGGCTGGCGCGGGGCGGCGGAGGCGGCGTCGAGAAGCGCGCGCCGCGCATCCTCCAGTTCCACGCGGAAGCCGAAGTACGCGGCGGAGCGCGCGAGGCGGTCGAGGTGGCCGTCCAGGAGGAAGAACCCGTCCTCCGGCTCCCAGAGCAGCGTCTCCAGCAGCCGGAAGTCGACGGCGGTGCGGTGCGTGAACGCGGCCTTCGCCAGGCACTCGCGGTACTCGGCCCCCGCGTCCGAGTCGTGGGTGATGCCGCCCCCGACGCCCATCTCCGCCTCGCCCGCCGCGTGGTCGATCAGCAGCGTGCGGATGGCGACGGAGAACACCGCCTCGCCCGGCGAGGCGAAGCCCACCGCGCCGCAGTAGACGCCGCGCGGCGCATCCTCAGCCTCCGCGATGATCTCGCTGGTGCGCACCTTGGGCGCGCCGGTGACGGAGCCGCAGGGGAAGAGCGCGCGGAAGACGTCCGTCAGCGTCGTCCCGGGGCGCGTGCGGGAGCGGATGGTGGAGGTGAGCTGGTGCACGGTCTCGTAGCGCTCCGTCTCGAACAGCCGCTCCACGCGCACGCTGCCGAACTCGGAGACCCGCCCGGCGTCATTCCGCAGCAGGTCCACGATCATCAGGTTCTCCGCGCGCTCCTTGGGGCTGGCGACCAGCTCGGCCGCGAGCGCGTCGTCCTCCTCCGTCCACCGCCCGCGCGGCCGCGTCCCCTTCATCGGCCGCAGCTCCAGCTCGCCGCCCTCCCACCGGAAGAACAGCTCGGGAGACGCGGATACGACCGACGCGCCGCCGATCCGAAGGTGCGCGCAGAAGGCCGACCGCTGCGCGCGGCAGAGACGCGCGTACAGCGCCGCGTCGTCGCCCGCGAAAGGCGCGCGCATCCGCACCGTGTAGTTGACCTGGTACGTGTCGCCCGCCGCGATCAGCCCCCGGATCCGCTCCACCCGCGCGCGATACTCGTCCTCCTCCACGTCCATCCGCCACTCGCCGAGCGCGGCCTCGCCCGGCGCATCGTCCTCGTTCCCGGGATCCGCATCCTCCCGGTGGTCGTGGATCGCGAACCAGGCGAGCGGGAGACGGGGATCGGGAGCGCGCGTCGCCAGCGCCGGATCGAACGCCGGCGCCGCCTCGTACGCCACGAACCCCGCCGCGTGCCGCCCCGCCGCCACCGCGTCCTCCACCGCGCGCAGCACGCCGAGCACGTCTTCCACGCGATCCGCACGCACGACCTCGCGCAGACTGGAAAAGCGCACCGATCTCGCGCCCCGCAACGGATCGAGCGAGTCGAAGCGGACGAGTGGCGCGGGGGAGGGCGCGCGGTCCAGCGGTGGCGGCCCGCTCGACCGAGTGTTCGGCGTCAGGATTTCACCTTGAGGTGCGCCGCGATCGCGTGGAAGTATCCGGCGGCTTCGTCCAGCATCCGCAGCCTGGCGCGCCTCTCGTCGTCCGAGAGCATCGACAGCTCGGCGTGCAGCTGCTCGATCTGCCATACCTGCTTCACTTTGTCGGCATACTGGCTCGCGTTGGGAACCGCGTCCCCGATCGTCTCCACCATCTGCTCCGCGTGCACGAGCAGCCTTTGACACTGGCCGGAAGGGTACTGGCCGTGCTTCAGGCTCTCGCTGGTCTCCTCGATCGTCCTCCCCAGGTCGGAGAAGTAGTCCGCGATCCGCAGCGTGCGGGCGCTCCGCTTTTCGCCGGCCTTGGTGAACACGCCGAACAGCTCCTTGCCAACGGTCAGCAGGACCTCGATGATCACGCTCATTGTCTCTCTCCTCCATCCGGCACGATGAACGGTGAGTGCCCTTCCACCACGCGAGGCAACCCGCGCGGGGGAATCATGGATCGTGGGGGAAGATCTTCATCCAGCGCCTTGCGGCATCTCCCTCGCTCGCACACAAGGTCGTACACGCCGCGCCCCGTCGCCAGCGCCGTCCGGATCCCGCCCGAGTGCCGCAACCGGGCGCAGCCGGCAGGGGATGGAGATCGGAGGGAAGGAGCCGGTACGTGGCCTGTTGCTCGATTCGATTGTGGCGTGCAATGTGAGGGTGCTCGGCACGGTGCGGAGGTCGCCACGGCCCACGTGATCGTGCCGGATCCTGATCACCAGCGAAGAGGGAGACGTGCCATGGACAAGATGAAGCTGGACCTGAACGCCCTGAAGGTCGAGACCTTCGAGCCCGCCGAGGCTCCGGAGGAGCGGGGAACCGTGGAGGGGCGGGAGGTGCTGGTCTCGCGTCCTTACGCGAGCTGCCCGGACACGGACTGCGGACTGAGCGCCTGCCGCACCAGCCCCTGCGCCTGCATCTGACTCCGCGGGAGCCGGGCTTCTCCCGGCTCCCGATCATCGGGCTCGGAAGAAGGGCCGAGGAGCGATCCGTTCAGGGAGTCAGGAGCCCAATGGATTCCAGGTCCCGCAGGAGTTTGTCGAGCGAGGGGCAACGCTCGCGCGCCAGGTGAACGTCGAGGACGGCCATGAGGGCGGGCTGATCGTCCGTGTCTAGGTAGCTCCGGCCCACCATCATCGACTCCACGCGTCCCTTCGCGCCGCGTGGCTCTTCGGGGTCTCCGGTCCACTCCGCGTCGCCGCGTATCCCGCGCTGGCCGCGCAAGGATTCGATCCCGCCCAGGAACCAGGCTTCCAATTCCCGGTTGGCGATCACGACCGATACCGGCAGAGGCGTGACGGCGGCGCAGCGCGAAAGCAGGTCCGGGCCGAGGGTGGCCGGGCAGTCGTCGTCCGCGTCCAGGATCACCAGCACTGCGGAAGCCCCGTCCCGGTCCCGGATCGCCTGCTGAACCGCCCGCTCGATCTCCCCCTCCTTCACGACCTTGTTGCGCTTGACCCGAAACGGACGAGCGATCGATAGGATGCCCAGGCGGCGCAGAAGGACAGGGATGGACTCGATCTCGGCGTGGCCTTCCACGATCGGGATGAGGGTCACGTCACGCAGCCTCTTCCGTGACTCGAGATAGAGAACCGAACAGGTTCAGCTGTTTCGCCAGATTGGATGCTGCTCCTACGTCCGGATTCAACTCGTTGCTCCGCAGCAGTTCTCCCGGAGTGTAGAGGTTCTCGCGGATGGCGGCTCGTGTGGGTGGCGAGAGTGGAGCAATGATCGTGCGGCCCTCGTCTTTGGTTACGACTCGGATCTGTTCGTCCGGGAGTTCCTTGTAGTCCAAAATGTCCGGGCTGTGTGTTGTTACGAGTATTTGCGTCCTCTTGGAAGCATCCATCAAAACAGATGTAATTACCTCAGCTGCAGCAGGATGAACAGTTGCCTCTGGCTCCTCGATTGCGATCAAGGCAGGTTTTTCACGCTGATAAACTGCGAGGAGTAGACCAAGCATGCGCAACGTCCCGTCTGACATGTTGTGGGCGTCAAACGTCCACGCGTCTTTTAGGCCTACGTCCTGTTTGAACTGAAGCGTTTCCATTTGACCGAGAGATCGATACTCAACACTCTCCAAGCCAGCCACCACTTTGGAAAGCAAGCTGCAAAGACGCTGAAACGTTTCGGGGTCTTCATCCTGGAGTCGCTTTAATACCGCAGCTGCATTGCTCCCATTCATGCTGAGTGACGCACCCGGATCGGGTTCTTGTAAGTCTCGAATGCGTTCTGGTACGATGGAGTAAAACCGCATATTGGTTAAGAAGTCATATACTGGGCGAAACTCCTCAGTAGCCGAGGCGGCGAAGAGAGCAAGACGGTCGGAAGAGACCTTAGGACGGATTCCGGGGATCTCCTCTTGAAACTCTCCGTTCTCTACGAAGAACCGATAGGTTTTTCCCAGCAGGTGCTCGACAACGCACCTCTCTTTGGCAACCCGAAAACGCTCATGCGGCTTAGCTGCAATCTCAAACGAGTAGTCCGCAGTTGTTTCCCGGTCGAGATCCAAGATCAATCGTATACCAATGTGCGTAGGGTGCCCTCCAGAACGCCGCCGCACTGCTCCAATTCCGCCCCTGCTTTTGAACGCTAGCTCGATAGAGTCGGAGAGACATTGCTGCACGAATGAGAGAGCGTCGACAAAGTTGCTCTTCCCGGCACCGTTACGACCAACGAGCACGGTAATATTCGAGAGCTGGACCACAGCCTGTCCAATACTCTTGTAATTGCGAATGTGGACTTCACGAATTCGACTGATCACGTGGACCTTTCCGTTCTGGGACTGACCGCCTTCTGCATGTTAAATCCCCGCATCTTGCAAAAGCAAGGCAGAAGGATACCAGGAACGGGTCGAATCCTAACCCTCCGCAGCGTGGGGCATCTCTCGCGGGCGGGTCATGGACTCGGGGGTGAGGATCTCGTCCAGGGCGTCCTGCGACATCCACCCCTTCTCGCGCACCAGGTCGTACACGCCCCGCCCCGTCGCCAGCGCCTCCTTGGCGACGGCGGCCGAGCGCTCGTAGCCGATGTACGGCACCAGCGCCGTCACCAGGCCGATGGAGTGGAAGACCATGTCGCGCATCCGCTCGCGGTTGGCGGTGATCCCCACCACGCACCGCTCGCGCAGCACCACCGCCCCGCGCGTCAGCATGTCCACCGACTGGAAGAGGTTGAAGCCGATCACCGGCTCGAAGACGTTCAGCTGCAGCTGCCCCGCCTCGGCCGCCATGGTGATGGTCAGGTCGTTCCCCACCACCTGGAAGCAGATCATGTTCACCACCTCCGGGATCACCGGGTTCACCTTCCCCGGCATGATGGACGACCCCGGCTGCATGGGCGGGAGGTTGATCTCGCCCAGCCCGGTGCGCGGGCCGGAGGAAAGGAGCCGCAGGTCGTTGCAGATCTTGGAGAGCTTCACCGCCACCCGCTTCAGCACGCCGGAGAGCTGCACGAAGGCGCCGGTGTCCGCCGTGGCCTCCACCAGGTCCGGCGCCGTCACCAGCTCCAGCCCCGTCACCTCGCGCAGGCGGGCGCACACCAGGCCCGCGTAGCGCGGGTCGGTGTTGATCCCCGTGCCGATGGCCGTGGCGCCCATGTTGATCTCGCGGATCAGCGCCGCCGCCTCGCGCAGCCGGTCGATGTCCTCGGCGATGGTGACGGCGAAGGCGGTGAACTCCTGCCCCAGCGTCATGGGCACCGCGTCCTGCAGCTGCGTGCGCCCCATCTTGAGCGCGTCCGAGAACTCGGCGCCCTTGGCCCGGAAGGCGTCCACCAGCTCCCCCAGCGCCCGCGTCAGCTCGTCCAGCGACCAGATGGCGGCCAGCTTGAGCGCCGTGGGATAGACGTCGTTGGTGGACTGCGAGAGGTTGACGTGGTCGTTGGGGTGGACGTGGCGGTAGTCGCCCTTGCGGTGCCCCAGCAGCTCCAGCGCGCGGTTGGCGATCACCTCGTTGGCGTTCATGTTGGTGGAGGTCCCCGCGCCCCCCTGGATCACGTCCACCACGAAGTGCTCGTGCAGCCGCCCGCCCCGGATCTCGCGGCAGGCGCCCACGATGGCGTCCGCCACCTCGGCCGGGAGGAGCCCCAGCTCGGCGTTGGCGAGGGCGGCGGCCTCCTTGATGGCGGCCAGCGCGTGCACCAGCGGGGGATACTGGGAGATGGGGATCCCCGTGATGGGGAAGTTCTCGGTGGCCCGCAGCGTCTGCACGCCGTAGTAGAGGTCGACGGAGAGCGCCCGCTCGCCCAGCAGGTCGTGCTCGGTGCGCAGCTCGCTGGAGAGGCGCCCCAGCCCGCGCACGCTGAGCCGCGCGTTGGCCCCGCGCAGCCGCGAGCTGATCACCTGCGCGGCGAAGGAGGCCAGCCGCCCCATCAGCAGCGGCCGCTCGCGGGCGATCAGGGCGAAGGCGGAGCGGGGGATCTCCAGCACCTCCGTCTCCTCGCGCGCCACGCCCGAGGTGGAGTGCGGGTAGTCGTCCAGCAGGCTCCCCTCGCCGTAGGCCTCGCCCTCCTCCAGCACCGCCAGCACCGCGGGGAGCCCCTGCATCCCCTTGACGATCTCCACCCGCCCCCGCGCCACGATCCCCAGCGCGTTGCGCGGCGTGCTCTCGCGGAACAGGTAGCTTCCCGGCGTGGCGGTGCGCATCGTCGCGAAGCCGGCCAGGTATTCCAGCTCGCCCGGCTCCAGCGAGCCCCAGAGCGGGTGGGCGCGGAGGACGTCGGCGGCGGTGGTCGGGGTCTGGGTGCTCATTCGTTCGGTCTCTTGCCGAAAGCGGTCCGGGCGCGCGCGGAAGGGCTCCCGGAAAGGCGCGCAACGTAGTGCCCGGCGCCGGCCCCGACAAGCCCGCGCGGGTTGGACGGAGCGTGCGCAAGTGCTGGCATGGAACGGAGATTGCGACCCCGGGACCGCCCAACGCCAGGGGAGGACGCGGGCTCGCGGAAGGGCCCGCTCACGCCAACGGGAATGAAGGAGGGACGATATGGGACTCTTCGACCGCAACAACCACGACCGCGACCGAAGCGGATGGGGCGGGTCGCCGGAATACGGCGGCGGTCAGAACCGGGGCGGCGGCTTCATGGGCGGGGTCCGGCGCGGCTGGGACCGCCTGGAGAACGGCGTGCGCGACGCCGTGGACCGCGACGACAACCGCGGCTACGACCGCAATTACGGCAACCGCGGCATGGGCGGCCAGGGCGGCTACGGGACGGGGTACACGGCCGGCGGCAGCTACTACGACAGCACCGGCTACGACCGCGACATGGGCGCGCGCGGCGGGTGGAACGCCGACCCCAACCGCTCGGCGGGCGGGGGCGAGGAGCTCAACCGCTACGGCCGCAGCCTGGGCGACCAGGGGAACTACGGCTACCGCGGCACCGAGCCCGGGTGGAGCACCGTGCGCAACCACGGCCGCTACGACCAGGACTTCGGCGCGCGCGGGAACGCGCACAGCGCCGGCTACGACCGCGACTTCGGCGCGCGCCGCGGGCCCGGGTCGATGGGCGGCGGGGGGAGCTTCGGCGCCGCGGGGATGACCGGCGGGCTGGGGATGGGCAACGCCAACCGCGGCTACGACCAGGACCACGGCTGGAACGACCGCAGCCGCGACGACTGGCGGAGCCGCTCGCAGACGGACGCGGGCGACCCGTTCGGCGACCGGCAGAACGGGACGCCCTTCCGCGTGGTGCGCGGGAACCAGGGCGGCGGCCACTGGGGCGGCGGCGACGTGGACCGGGGCGACCGCTTCGACCGCGGGGACATGGACCGCACCGGATACCGCGGCGTCCAGGGCGGATCCGGCAACGCCCGCGGGTGGAACCAGGGCGTGGGCGACGACCCGTACTACAACGCCCAGGACTTCCGCGGCAACTACGACAACGAGTACCGCGGCCGTCCGCGCGACTGGTTCTAGGCTCCGCTTCGGCGGAGCGTCGTAGAAGCGAAGGCCCCGCCTCCATCTCCGGAGGCGGGGCCTTCGCCGTTCCTGGTCGGGCCGATCCCTCGGCGGGAGATCGAGATCCGCGAAGGATCGGGGTCGGCGGGAGATCGGGATCGATCGGTGCGGGGCGATCAGCCGGTACGGCGGGCGGGAGATCCGCGCGATGCCCGATCGAGCTCAACCGCGATATGATGGCCGGAGGGAGATCCGGATCGGGCGATGCGGCGGGATCAGCCGGGGCGGGCGTGGCGGGCGACGATCCGCGCGACTCCGTCGGAGAACCGCGCGAGGCTCTCCGCCGTCTCGACCGGCTCCACGGCCGCCAGCACCGACTCCGCCCGCACCAGGCAGAGCAGCCGTTCCTCCGCGAAGCCCAGCACCGGTCCGTGGTCGGCGCGCGCCTTCCGGAAGGCGGCCAGCAGCGTTTGCGCGTCGTCGTCGTCCGCCGCCTCGGCCAGGTAGGCGGTGATCCACTGGCCCTCGTGGTCCGGCGCCGACGCGGGGAGCATGAAGGCGTTCACCACGGCGCAGGCGCGGACCGCGCTCGACGCCCGCTCCACCGGCGCGTCGCCCGGCTCGCACAGCCAGACCGGCGAGAGCGACGCGGCGAGGCCGACGTAGGCGCAATACCGGTCCGCGCCGAACAGCGCCGCCAGCTCCAGGGCGGCGCGCGCCAGGTCGAGCGTGGGATCGTAGGGGCTCAGGTCCCAGCGGACGAAGCCCGCGCCGCCGCCCGTCTCCACCTCCGCGTATCCCAGCGCCTTCAGGCTGGGCCGCTCCCGGGCGAGGTCGCGGATCACGCGGGCGATCCCCGGCTCCGCCATGGCCGCGGCGTCGTCGAGCAGCCGGTCGGCATCCGCGCCGATCCGCTCCGCCGCGTGCCGCAGGACGCCCACGACCGCCCACGCGTCGCGCGGATCCACCGCCGCCTCGGCCGCCATCGCGACGGCGGCCAGCCCGTCGGCCAGCCGCGCCTCGCGCGCCTCGCGCAGGGCGAACACCGCCGCGCGCCGGCCGAAGGAGAGCAGCGTGTCGAAGCCCGCCACGCCGATCGCGCGGCGCATCCGGTCCCGCTCGGCGGCACCGCTGGCGGTGAAGCGGCGGGCGAGATCCGCCAGCGCGTCGTCCAGCGGGAGGCGGGTCGGGTCCGTCAGCCCCGCCGCCGGGCTCCAGGGGTCGTACGTCTCCGCCGGCATCGGCGACTCGCCGGCCGGCCTCCACGCCGGGGGAACGTCCGGCAGCGGGGAGCGAGCCTGCCGCGCCTGCCGCATCCACAGGCCGACGATCGCGACGAGAACGGCGAAGAGGAAGGCGGATCCGGGCACTTCGCGGTGGGTGGATCGGGCGGTGGATGGAGGCGGGCGGGAACGCCGGCTCCCCGGAAGAGAGGGGGTGCCGGGGAGTGGGCGAGACCGATCTACATCCCCATCCGCCGCTTGAGCTCGGCCAGGCGGGCGTCCACGTCGTCGGCGGGGGGCGGGGTGCGCGGGGCGCGGCCCAGGTCGGCGTCCAGGTCGTCCAGGGCGTCGGCGTAGGTGGCGTCGCGCTCGATGCGGTCTTCCGCGCGCGAGAAGTCGTCGTGGCCGGGAGAGCCGCCCATGGCGCCGGAGATGCGGCTCTTCGCGCCCTGCCGGCGCAGCTCCGAGAGGAGGGCGAAGCGGTTGGCGTCGGCCTCCTTGTAGCGCGTCATCATCTCCTGCGTCTCCTCCCTGCGCAGCTCCCACTCGGCGTGGGCGGCGCGCACCTTCTCCTCCAGCACGGCCACGCGGCGGCGGTGCTTCTCCTCGAACTCCCGGGCCACGCGCACCGTCTCGGCGTCGCCGATGCGCTCGGCCATGGCGCCGCGCCGCACGGTGTCCTCCAGCGCCTTCTTCTCGCGGGCCAGCTGGGCGATCGCCGCCTGGTGGTTCTGCTCCAGCAGCGGGAGCTGCGCCCGCGCGTCCACCATCTCGCGGCGCATGGCCGAGAGCAGCTCCGTCACCTGGTCCTCGGGCTCGCGGCGGCCCACTTCGGAGAGGAACGTGTCCCAGGTCTGGGAGAAGATCTTCTTCAGGTCGTCCAGCATCGGATGCGGCGCGGTTGGGTGCGGCGGAAGGATGGTCGTCCGCGTCAAACGTGGCTCCGCGCCTGCCGATGGGCAAGGGAGGGTGCGGGAGTGCGGGGGTGCGAGGGTGCGAGGGTGCGAGGGGGACGGTCCGCGGGGCCGGATGTCGGGAGCGCTGGGTCTTGTCCAGCCGAGGATACTGATCTCGTCGTCCCGAGGCCGGTCGCGCCGAAGCCGCGTCCGCACGAGCGTCGCAAGGGGTGGGGTGCATGGCCGGTCTCTCCGCGAGCTCGGCCCGTGTGACGATTCCACGCTGGAGCGCCAGACGGAAGTCGGGCGCCTGACGGAGTCGCCAGGCGCCCGATCGGCATCCGCGTCAGCGGGCGGCGGGGGGTGGGAGCCGCGCCACGATCTCCTCCAGGTGGCCGATGGGCACGGTGAGGAGGCTGACGGCGTCGCGGTCGAAGGTGGGGGTGCCGACCCGGCGCGCCAGCCGGTCCAGCGACCCGGCGAGGTCGCGCTGCAGCCGGATGAGCCAGGGCTCCGGGAGCTCCAGGTCGCCCGCCAGGTCGGCGTAGTGCAGGCCCTTCTCGCGCGCGAAGCCGGCGAACTCGGCGGCCAGCCGGTCGTTGTTCCCGTTGAAGAGCCGGTCGTAGTAGCGCTGGAGATACTCCAGGTCGCTGCGCAGCACCTGGCGCAGGTACGCCTGCCGCTCGACGGCGTCGGTCTCCAGGAGCGGGAGCTGGCGGCGGACCTCGGCCGCGTCGGCGGCGGTGGGAGCGAGCTGGAGGTACCGCCCGTATGCCCGCGCCGCGCCGGCGTACCGCCCCGCCGCCTCGAGCGCGAGGGCGTGGTTGAAGTGGCCGGCCGCGTCGCCCGGATGGTCCTCGGCATAGGCCGCGTACCACCGCGCGGCGTCGGCGAAGCGTCGGCGGCGGATCATCTCGGCGCCCGTGTAGAACCGGACGCGCGCGGCGGCGGGAAGAGTCGCCGGCGACGGGGAGGGGCGCGGGGTGTAGGCGCGCAGGTGCTTCTGGAACGCGCGCGACAGCTGCGCGGCGGTGGTGGCCGGGAGGTACGTCCCGCCGGTGGAGCTGGCCAGGTACTGCATGTCGCGCTCGGCGGCCGAGCCAGCCGCCAGCTCCAGCCCCACGGTCAGGAACCGCTGCCGCGCGGCGGGCGGCGCCCTCCGCGACGCGTCGTCCAGGAGCGGGACGAAGTAGACGCCCGCGGGGCGGATGGGCCCGCAGGTGCTCTCGCCGTCGCTCAGGACCAGGATCTCCACCGGCTCGGAAAGCCGCTGGCGCGCCTGGAACGCCGCCGCGTCCGCGCGCGCCCGGTCCAGCGCCTGCGGGAGCGGCGTCCCCCCGCCGGTGCCCAGCTGTCCGCGGACCACCGCCCGCGCCCGCGCGATGTCGGTGGTGAAGTCCAGGAGCGTGCGGCTGGCGTTCGGCGAGCAGTCGCCGCTGAAGGCGTGGATGGAGACGGAGGGGCGCGAGGCCTCCGGCTCCGCCGCGGCCACGTCGAGCGCCGCCAGCCCCGCGCGCGCCGCGCTGGCGATCCGTCCCCCGGCCATGCTCCCCGACACGTCGAAGACGAACAGCGTCGCCCGCGGCGAGGCGCCGCAGAGCCGTCGCCCGCGCTCGCGGTACGGCGCCGCGTCCAGCACCGGCTGCGCCCCGATGTCCTGCCGGCGCGCCGGGTCCGCCGCGTTCTCCCACGCCCGCATCCGCGGCCCGATCACCCTGAGCTGGAGCACCCAGTCGTCGATGAGCGACTGGCGGGATCCGTTCCGCGCGAAGGTGAGCATCCAGTGCGGCCACCGGCCCACCAGGTGGCCCTGGAGCTCCGCGATGGCGTGGAGCGAGGCCTGCTCGAACAGGGCGTTGGTGCGGGCGAACTCGGCGGCCAGCACCGCGGCGTCCGCGCCCCGGGCCGAGGGGCCGCGAAGGACGTGGCGGAGGGCGCGCTCCAGGTCGTGCTCCACGTGCGCCGTGATCCCGGCGTGGAGGATGAGGCCGAGCTGGAACGGGTACTGGACCTCGTCGCCCGGCGTGGTGCGGATGGAGAAGTAGTCCCGCCAGTGCGGCTCGACGGCGGCGGGCGACCCGCTCGCGTCGCGGTTGCGCTTCCACGCGGCGTAGAACGCCGCCATCTGGTCCATCTTGGCCACCGGGTGGACGAAGTCGCCGGCCGCGATCCGCTCCATCTCCAGCCGCGTCACGTGGTAGTAGAGCGCGGCGAAGGCGTCGCGCGGCTCCCCGGCGTGAAACGACTCGCGCTGGTCGGCCAGCTCGGCCAGCATCCCCAGGAGTGCCTCGTACCGATCGCGGCGGGCGGCGCGCTCCGCCGCGTCGGGGGCGCGGTAGAGCGGGTCCGCCGCGCAGACGGCGGCGCGGTGGTCCAGCGGGATGAACCCCTGCGCCTCCGCGGCCGGCGCGGCCAGGGCGAGGGATGCCGCCGCCGCCGCGCAGAGCGCGAGGCGGCGGCCCGCGGCGGGCGCGGTCATCGCCGCCCCAGCCCGGCGATGGCGCGGCGGTACTCGGCCTCGCCCGTCCTCAGGCGCGCGAAGTCGAGGGTGGAGTAGTTGGCGGCGATCTCCCGGTTGATGTTGCGGACGCGGCTGAGCGCGGCCGGGTGCGACGAGAAGAGAAAGGTCTCCGCGCGCTGGAGGGCGCCGGCCAGGGCGTTGGACGGGCGCGTCTCCTCGGCCAGGCGCCGCCACACGGCGGCCGCCTCGCGCGGGTCGTACCCCGCCGTCACCATGTACGCCAGCCCCACGCGGTCCGCCTGCGACTCGTGGTCACGGCTGTAGCTGTTCGCCATGGCCCCCAGCCCCAGCTCGGCGGCCAGCTCCATGGCCGCGCGGCCGTCGCCGTTGCCGCCCACCTGCGACAGCACGGCGCCCAGGACCAGCCCCCCCACCGCCCGGTTCCGGTGGTCCTCCAGCCGGCGCCGGCCGTGCTCGTGGGTCACGTGCCCGATCTCGTGGCCCAGCACGGCCACCAGCTGCGCCTCGTTGGCGATGACGCGGAGGAGGCCGGTGTGGATGATCACCGTGCCGTCGGGGTAGGCGGCCGCGTTGAAGGTGGAGTCCTCGATGACGTAGAAGCGGAAGGTGATCTTCGCCGGGTCGGTCTCGGCGAGCTCGTCCATCCAGCGGGGGATCAGCCGCGTCCCCACGCGGGTGACGTACGCCTGGAGCGCGCGGTCCCGCACCAGGCGGTACTCCTGCGCCCCGATCTTCATCCGCCCGCCGCTCAGCTGCGCCGCCGGGGGCGGAACCAGCCCGCGGCGGAGCGCCTCGTGGATCTCGCGCTCGGTGCCGCTGTACTCGTTGGGGCGGGCCTTTCCCTGGTCGGCCACCAGGGTGCCGTCGGCGCCGCGCCGGCCGCGCAGCTCCACCCAGCTCCCCAGCGGGATCTCGGCGAACGTCGCGAAGGTGCGCCGGCGCCAGGCGCCCTCGCCGGCCACCGAGCGCCCCTCCGCCATCACCACGCGCCGCCCCTCGATCACCGCCGCGCCGCCTTCGACCCGCTCCAGGATCCCGTCCGCCTCGCCCGCCCAGCTCTCCAGGCGCGTGCGCAGGCGCAGCGAGCTCACCACCGCCCCGCCCGGCCCCGCCTCTCCGCGGACGGCCACCTCCATCCCCGGGACGATGGCCTCGGGGCCCACGGGCTTTCCGCGGGCGTCCTCGATGACGGTGCCGGGGTGCAGCTTCGCCTCGACCACGAAGTCGGTGCTGATGGGGTTCTCGCCCACGTCCAGGCGGATGGTCTGGTACGGAGCGGTGAACGCGAGCACGTAGGCGTCGCGTCGCTCGAAGGGGCGTCCGGCGGGAGTCTGCGCCCCAACTGCGGTTGCGGAGGCGAGAACCGCGGCGAGCGCCGCGATTCCAAGCGGGAAACGGAAGCACATGATGGTCCTCACGGGAGAGTCATGGAGAGCGGACGGCGTGGAGCCGCGTGATGGGCCGCCGCTTCCATCCGGCCATGACGGCGCGGCGGGTCCCGATCGGGTTTGACGGACGCCCGCCCCCGGATTCCGCCGAGCCCCTCCACCGACGCCGTCCGCTCGCCCATCGAGGATCATCCACGAGGTCGTCGCTGGAGACGCGCGACCTGCACCTCCTCACCTCCTCACCTCCTCACCCTCGTACCCTTGCACCCTCGCACCCTCGCACCCTCGCACCCTCGCACCCTCCCACCCTCGCACCCTCGCAC
>Ga0247770_1001375_pt1 | contig 19202 bp, 25 predicted proteins | sample UWRJL136409B6_FD_179943 | JGI IMG/M metagenome (GOLD analysis project Ga0247770, IMG submission 179943) | Plant litter microbial communities from Arlington Agricultural Research Station in Wisconsin, United States - UWRJ-L136-409B-6 | ecosystem: Environmental > Terrestrial > Plant litter >... | reverse complement strand
TGGGGGTGGGGGGCCCGGTGTTGAGGAGGAAGGCGGTAAGCTTGATGAAGCATCCGAGGTATCGGGATGCCCATGCGACGGATGATCATTTTATGGCGACAATGTTTGTGGCGGGGCTTTGTGGCGGGAAAGGAGATGAGGGGGCTAAGGGCGTGCTGGGGGCGGAGGATTGGGAGTTGACGAATATGTGTAATACGCAGTTTACGGTGGGGGGGGGGGGGGGGTGGTGAGCTGGGCTGTTGTGGGTGCGAGGGAGGCTGGATGTTGGGATTGTGGGAGCGATTGTACGGACTGGCGATGTATTCGGGTGGTCTAATGGACTGGCGTAACTCGGGCCATCCGGAACTAACGGATGGGGATCGGTTGTTTTCTTTGGATGTAAGACTCAGAAGCTCCTTGTCTACTCGTGAAATTCCAAGTATATCTACCCGCGGCAATGTTGGTCCCCCAGGGACGTAAATGCCTTCCTGGTAGCCGTCAAGCTTAACCATCAACTATGCCATGGTCGGGAAAACTAAATCAAGGAAACGTGTGAGCTCATGTTGATGTAGCCCCTGCCAATCAATCACGCTCCTCAACCATAACCGATGAAGAGCCTCGGGACACCCTCCTGATCCCGCTAGCTAGCTGCTCTCTAGCGATCGGCGTGCACCAGGCACGCAGTCGATGGCACTGCTCAGGGGTATGGCCATCGTATACAAAGATTTCAAGGATTCTCGCGATGATGCTTTCGAGAAAGTCAACAATACTCATCTAGATGCGTAGAACTGGCCGAGGCGTTGCTGCAAGCCAGTCGATCGACGAAGAAGCCGATGCCCCTTTCATCGATATCGACCTCTCTTCAAGGAATCGCAAGAGGATTAGTGATACGATAATTCCGACGTCATCTCACATTTTGAACGTGTGCCTGTACGCTCCTTGAGACTGTTTGCCCAATAAGTGGCTCGCAAATGGGGTTGTCATGCTGGGGAAGGGGAAAGTGGCAGGGGTTGTCGCTACAAATATAGGGCAAAATGACCGAGAAGTGCGGTGGCACAACAGGTCAAACCGATGTCTCCATGCGGTCTGCAGTAGGCCCTGATCTAGGGGCAGGAGTTAGCTTGCCCTGCACTTTCGTAAGGCGGCACTGTCTCAGCCATTGGCTCCAGGCCGAGTTTTGACAGCCTTTCGCAGGCTTGGTCGGGTCCTCAGCACACATCGGCCTTCCCCCCTCTTGATGGCTCCGGCAACTATGTTTGGGCCCTGAGCTCGACGCGTGAAGCTTATTGGAGAGAAATGGTACGCAGTGAAGCATCCCGAGATGTTGCTCGTTGGGGGCAGCCGCGCTTGGCCTCGAGATAAACCGGAGCCGCAGGGCCGTGTGATCCGATGAACCTGAACAGTCAAGCAAGCATCACCGCTGTAGCAGGGACCTCTCATTCTTTTGCGATCTGGAGGCCGCAGTATAAACTGCTTTGATCGCTCCCCAAGAATAGAGAGCCTCCTGTGCCATAGCGGGCGGCTGCATGCACTTCAGCCTCCATGCCCCAAGACCTCGGCACCGGTGCGACGGTGCGGAAGAAGGACTGCTCTGCGAGCAGGCTCTTCATAGGGATTGGCTGACTGATTGACTCCCACCTCATATCTAACCATAACAAACTCAGATTCCGGAGTGTCTAACCCCAGACTTGGGAGTCGGGGAAAAGGAGGCGCCCATGACCCTGCCAAATCGTTGAGGGGACGAGCCACCCCCCGCGCCGACATCTTTCGCAACTGCAATGTGCATGAGCTCGGAAGGGTGTACTGCTGTCGTCTTGCCATCGCCATCGCCACCGTCCCGCTTCCGATGCGGATGAGGTGCTGGAAGGGTTCAAGCAAGAATTCCGAGGCCCTGCTTCCCTTCCGCTCCAGGAACAACTAATGTACGTAGCCTCCTCTAACCTCCAAAAAAAGAAAAGAAAAGCGAGAATCCCATATCCCAGTATCCTGGTGTCCGAGGTACCAAGAGGGTGTCTGGGGAAATAAAGGGTCATGCTATTATGACGTTGCTGCCAGACAGAGCCTGCGACAAAAATGATCGTGACGGGATATTTCCAGCTACAGAGATCGGGGGGGCCCTGGCTGCATCGAAGGGTTCAGCATATTTCGTCATCATAGGTACTTGCCCGGGAAACTTGTGTTGCGCTGTGCGCGTGAACTGTGAAGACTAGCCACGGAGACACGATGCGACATGTCAAGCGCATGTTTCGAGCACGGGGTCGCCAGAGGAACCGCACACCGTGCCTGGGTCACTAGCCGCCGGGATCGCGTCCGGGATGTGCCCGCTCGATCCCAACGGTTGTTCGGAGGCTAGTACGGGATCTCTCGGCCACGCCGGGGATTCCTGGCGAGAAAAAGTGTCTTCGCGAGGTTAGGGTGCGAGGGGCTGGCGGTGGTGAAAGTGCGCGTGGGAATGCACATGGCGCCGGGCAGATTTGGGATTGGGCTTGCCGCCATCGTGTGTGCGCTGTGCAACTTGACATGACTGTGCTTGCAGTGGTAGCAGCGAGAAGGATGCGTAGGAAGCAGAGCCGAGACGTCGACTGGGCCGGGCCGTGACAGTTGCCTGTGCCTTGACTGGGAATGTGCTCCTGGAGATGGGAACTGGGGAGCTGATCAGAATGGGGGCGTAACAAGATGGAGTTTCAGTAGATGTGGTTTTGTTTGGTTCCGTAGTTCTGATGGCCGCCTCCAGTCGGGTGCTGCCAGGTGGTTGCAACCCGGGTGGAAGTTGAGGCAGGTGCATCCGCTCAAGTTTGGAGGCACGGGGGGAAGGTTGGCGCTGGAGAAAATGATAGCGTACCCTGTAGCGCGTACCCTGCAGCCCATGCGCGAAGCGAGTTCCCGAGCCCTGCCAGGCGTGCGTGCCGCGCCTGCCCAGCACTGAGGCAGCCGACCCGATGGCCAACCTCACCACTCCCACGCTGCGAATTGCTGCGCTGACCCACTGATGACAGGCCCGCAAGTGCCCAGACGGAGGCCGCGATACTCTACTCCAGAATTCCAGACTGTGGCAAGATTGACGCATCCACCTGCACGATGGCTCCCTGATCTACAGCTTTCAGCTCACCTCGTCGCAGAGCCTCCTCACCGAGATTACGATTGGCTTTCCAGCGAGTGTTGCAGATCAGTTCAAGACCAATCGAGGTTGGCGCGATCCGTGCCCCGAATCTGCCCCGAAGCCGTCTGTGCGCTTCACCCTGAATCTTCTAGAAGCCTTCCTCCCGCCTGTCGCCCACCACCCGAAGGCTTGGGGGCTCAGGAACCAGGGAAAGTTCTTCTCTCAGAAGCTCTCGAGCCTGTGGGGTGCTTCACTCACGAAACAAGATCAGACGCGCGCCATGTGTCGACACCCACGTTCCGAGTTGGCATGTGGTTGACTACAACCCAAGAATCCGAGCGGTGCAGCGAAGGGGCATTCGGAATCTTCGAATTGTCCAACTTGAGGTCGTCGTCCCTGAAGCCCTGAAGCCAGTCGAAATCGCGAAGAGCGTCCGAAAAACTTCGGGGTGGCATGCCCGATTTCTTCGATATTTACCTCCGCTCGCCAACGTGGTCCGCACCCGAGACGCAGTGGCAGAGTCCCTAAAATCGGAAGCTTTGCTGCGCACTCACGAAAAGCTAGTGACTTGGTTTGATGTTACACAAGACCGACTCGCTGGGACGATGCAAGTGTCCTTTTTCCAAAACAAAAAAAAAAAAGAAACCGATCTGGAGGTCACTGCCGCCGATGGCCGTGACATCAATTGGCTGGACAAACACTGCGTTCATCGTGCACCGTTGCAGGCTGCTTGTCGACACCGGCTGCTTTCTCAGCGCCCCAACCCTTCTCGTCCCTATCCTACAGCGCTCTATGCTATCTTTCCAGCACTCGGAGGTCAACGAAAAAGCTCACCGAGCACTGGCCAGGCTGGAAGTGCCAGAGGAGCCACAGGTTGTATCCGGCTCTCACTGGCATATGACCCGAACCGGGCACCTTGATACCTTGTCACGAGCGATGAGGGGCCGAGAGATCGGTCTGCGCAGATCGTGGTCGTCTACGTTTCGACTCGGAGGTAGGGGTCCTGCAACTCTGTTGCAAGAGAGGCATCCATGCACATGGACTCGTTCCAAAAGCCAGCAGGATGCACGCGCAGCCTCTGACAGACTGCCGCGCTGCGTTGCACTGCCGCCCGTACTCGGGAATGCACACCTCTCGGTCCCTGCAGCCAGAGGTACAGGAGTGAATCGCAGCCGGCGCTGTGCCGTCGGTTCCTGATCGAGGTCACAGGCGAGGTGCACGAGAAAGATGCTCCGACTCAGCGAAGTTCACCCTGCGTCGATCCTCGGCCAGCAGGGGTTTCCATCCGGCCTTTCGGGCGGCGAATCCCTTTCCCGCCGGGCTGTGACGGCACGCGGGAGGCTGGTTGACCTCCAATCCCGTCGCAACTTCGCTCCGCCGACGGGTGATGCCAAGACGCAAGTTGTGGAAGCGTTTCCGACGCTCCTCTTGACGGCAACCCACCTTACCTGCGCAGTCGGGAGTGTACATCGCTAACGGTAGCCCTAGCTGAGGGCAAGGATGGGGTTTCCAGCTGGGCATGCCGAGTGACGTATGCTGGTGGATGCGAGACAAAATTCCAACCAGTATCTCCAGATCAGAGACGGCAAATTGATGACGAATCTTCCCTATGGCAATCGACCGCAAGGGAGGAGTCTTTGGCGTGAAGAAAGCTGAAGAGCCTGGCCAGACCGCCGGGCGGGATATGGAGGTGGCGTTGGGCAAGCCTGGGGGTGTCTGACCCAATTGACGGGACCTTGCCGAGCGCACGCTCCAAGGGGTCGTGCTGGATCTTGATTTGCGCCCAGATCCTGGACAGCACCCCAAGACCCTGGGTTTCGACGCCTCACTTCATCCAAAGTTCAGCGCCTTTGCCTCAACCCCCCCGGCAACCTGCAAACCGCAAGCCAGTGATGATCCGCAGCGTGCTCGGGGGATTCCCGCCGCGATATCGACAAGCGCGATCCGACCGGCTTGTTCGCATCGCTTGTCTGTTGATTCCGCGATTTATCCTTCTGCGGCCGCTGTGGTCCCTCGTCTCCATCCCTGCAATTTGGCTCCCCTCGTGTTATTGCCATTCTCGGTAATTTTGCGGTTGATACCACATGGCCTTCAGCTCCAGACCTCAGCAACTTCAGCCATATTGATCCAGCTACACGCGCTTAGCGACTGGAGTGCTTTCGACTCCCGATCGTCGACGGTCCAGTGCGCCCGCGACGTTCCAAACCTACCAGACGCGTCGCGCTGGCCTCGACCAGCCAGGCCTCGGTCCCGATAACATGGCCATGCCGGTCCTGCATCTCGCCTGTACTTCCCGCGGTCTGATGACTCTCTGACGGAGACGGGGTGGTGTGAGAACAGCGGCCATAGCTGCTCGGTGGAGTCCAGCACCCAGACGTTCTCATCCATGATCGTCATCCCCCACGAACAAAGTGAACCACAAAAAAAAGCAAAGCACTCCTTCCCCTGCCCCTTCAGAGGCACTGGCTCAGCTGCGGCAAGCCGATAATCCCTTCGCCTCGCTTTCGTCCCTGTCTTAGTTCCAATGGACCTACCTGCCTCCCTGCTTCCTCAATCGCCGGCCCGGTGTGTGGGGGGGAGTTGCTCCCCTTACCCCCGGCTATGGCACATAGATGGTGACTTTTCTCACTACCCCCTTCCCCAGTAGCTAAGTAAGGTCGGTACATGCACATCATGCATTCTTGGCGCTCCTCTTTCCCCCATGGCGGGCCGCCCAGGGTCGCAAGGGGACGAAGGGAGTCGGAGACTCCTCTCATGTTGCCTGCAAGCGCCGGTATGTGGGCTATCTATAAGAAGCGTTCCCATCTGCCCCAGAATCATTGCCACTATCAGTATTCCAGCCGTTCTACAATCTTCATGATCTGCCGATCTTGAATACATCTCTTTATGCGTTTTTGCATCTGCAGAACAAGGCCACCTCGTGCTTGATCAGCGTTCCAGTCAGGCCGTACTGCACCGTCCTCTAGAATTCGCAAACCTTGCGAGGCGGTCAAGCGGGCCAGGGAAGAAGGGAGCCTGTAGGAGAGGAGAACAACGGACAACTTGTGCCGGACTGCGTCCATACCAGCCACTGTCATATTCTTCAAATATTTCTCTCTCGTCAAGTGCCTGCTACCTCGGCCGACGAACTTCCCTTTGCAATATTTCGCCTCCTGGCTCCGTTTGGACGGAGATACGACTCGTGGGAGACCCGGAGACCAGCCACCAACCGCCTGACTCGCCGTCCGCCGGGAACTAGACGCCTGCAGCTGACAGCAAATCTACCGAGACATCCCTCACCGCTAACCTAAACGCCATGGCATTCTCAGGCGCAAGTGGGCAGGTAAAGACCCTTTCCCAACTCTTCACGTTCTGCCTCTCTCCCTTCCAACTCACCCAAACGGCGAGGAATATCATGAGATAGGCGGACAGACCAGTGTTGAGGTCCCCTTGCTAACCTACCCCCCCTGGCAGCCCTTCGTCAACGGCCAGTTCGATGTCTTTGAGTGGCACCCCTTCTTCCAGTCATGCGTGTGCTACTTCCTAGACCATGCGCAATATAATGGCCCCGTCCAGGCCCTAGCCGCTCACGTCAACATACAGCTTCCCTTCCAAAGAGCCCACCGCCCTGTGCTCTCCTCCCGCTCCGCCAACTCCCCATCCGCGGCCGGCGGCGCCACGCTCAGCAACAAACCCCTCACCTCGCCGGGCGGAGGCGGCGTCTACCCCAACGCTACACTACTCCCATACATTCGCCGACTCGTCGCGACTGGTTATGACTTCCCTTCGGTACTCCACTCCTTCTTCGGCGACGACTGGGAGAAGGGCGTCGGTCCGTTGCACGAAACAGAACGTCGAAACTACCTCTTTGCTGCCAAGAGCGACACCTGGTTGACTGTCAAGACGGCGTATGACATGGGCGATGATCAGATGGTACCGTTCCTCCGGCCGCTGCAGAATGTGTCGGAGAAGGAGATCGTTGCGGCTGAGGCAACCTGGAGTGAGTGGCTGGCTATGCAGGACTGGATGTTGGGTCCCAGGGCGCCCGGCCATGCGGGGATCGGGAGGAACGGTAATGGGAACGGCAATGGGAATGGTACGGCGCAGGGTTATTCCGGGAAGGGGAGGAAGGTCAAAAAGGAGGAGGATTAAAGGACTGAGGGCTGGGAGTGGGGACAAAAGACTGGCGCTGAGACTGAGGGGGGGCCGGCTGGGCTCGACCTTGCTGTCGGGCAATGGGGTTGGTATCGAAATCGACATGATGGGATGTAGGATTGTTACATGGCCGGAGGCATTTGGGTTTGGTCGGCATAGATGGACGGCGGATGGATGAATTTGACGACGGCGGATATATTCTAGTGCATATGTGTTTATTAGGACAACTGTATGCTATGTGACGAGTACGATGAGCTAGATGGCAGACCGGATGGGAGCATACGCTGGTAATTGCACCACTGTTTCTCATTTCCCAGCAAGGAATTTGCAGGGGATGGCACGGCAGGGCGTCAACATGAACCAGGCAGGCAGGATGAGAACTTGCTTAGAAGTCCCTGAGGGTGGACAACATGAGGATAGGTATTTTGGTGTCACCTCACGTCGGTCGAGTGGCCGGCGCGGTGCTACGTCCACGACTGGAAGAGAGTTTTCAAGCGAGAGCGTAACAACGCACCCGGGCCGTGACTCCTGTGCAACGAACTAGGCTTTCCTTTCCAACATCCGGGTTTTGGGCAGGTTTTTTAGGGAGGATTTTTCATCCTCGCTGAGGGAAAAGGACAGTATCCTACGCTGCCGCCTATTTGCCCTTCCCGGTGAGGCCTTTTTTTGGTTCCTTGAAATCGCGAAGTCGTACCCCGAGTTCTTCAATTAAAGGCGGATCTGGAGGCTCCTGGCCCCTGGGGATCCATTTTCAGGGGCTTTGACGATACCCGGATCCATACTGTGCTGCACTGTGCAGCGCCCAGCGCCGAGGGCGGGGCAAAACCGCGCTGCCTGCCGGGAGCGGTCTCAGGAGCTTGGCTGTCCGTCCGGCCTTTGTTGCAACAAAGCTTCCAATGCTGGCTGCGCGGCCCGTCCTTTGTTTTGTCCCGACCCAACCTGCCCTGCCTCCGCAGCAAACCGTTCAACAATCGTCCGCGTGCCGCCCCCAACGCGCGTGACTTGCTGAGCCCATCGCATCGCACCCGTCCATTCCATCACCACTCATCAACCTGACGCGACATTGTTCGATGCGTTGAGCAGCAACGCACCGCCGGAGAATCAATGCCGCAGCGCCCACCATGTTCGGCAGCGGCCCCGCGACAGCAGCCCTCCCTGCGGCCGTAGCGCAATGGCAGAAATTCCTCGAGCGCGCCCGTCTCCGCCGCCTAGATACCGAAAAATTCGCGGCCTACGCCCCCATCATCGCCTCCAAGCACAGGCTGCCGCCCGCGTACGTCGCCGATTTGCTGCTGCGCACCACCAAGGGCCACCGCGACTTCCTCGACCCCCGCGTCCTGCAGTACCTGCAGGTGCTGCTGAAGCTGAAGCTGGTCGATACCCCGTCAGTGCTGAGGGCGCTGTATAAATACTCGTCTTCACATACCTACGCGCCGCAGGAGCAGCAGCAGCAGAATGCAGGGGATAAGGGCGGCGGCGTGGTGTCGCTGAAGGGGAAGGGGAAGGAACAGAAGCAGCCGCGGCAGCAGCAGCACAGGGTGGAGGTTGTGCGATGGACGCACTCGTACGCGTCCGAGGAGCTGATCTTTTGGCGGTTGCATAAGGAGCTCCAGTCGGGCCAGGGGATACGCACCGCGAGGGAGGCGATTGAGGTGGTGAGGCTCCTGGCTCGCTGGATAGTGCTGTTTACGGATGTGGCGGCGGCGTTCTCGCGGGACGCGTTCGGTGCCGTGCACAGCCTACAGACTAAGGACGAGATGATCATGGCGCGGCAGTCGTTTATTGTTTTGGTGTTGGAGGTCTGCAACAGCCCGATGGTGCTGAGGACGTTTGCGAAGGCGGGCTCGAAAGGTGAGTGATACGGTCTAGGTTGGCTGGGTTGGTTTGGTTGTTGCTAATAGACATGTGTAGCGACAAGGAAGAAGCTCGCTGAGGCTTTGGATGGCTTCATGCCGTCCATTATGGAGATTCCCGCGGAGTTCATCAGTCGATTGGAGCAGTTCCGGACACAGACACTTGCGAGCTTCGATCCGGATGAGAAGAAGGACACGACTGAGGTTAACAGCTACATGGACATGATCGGCCTGGACAGCTTCCAGGTCCCCGTGATACCCACAGAGAACTCGCGCGCGGGGTTGTACATATATGTCCATGCTGCGGTTCGTTTTTCGTGGTGGTGGTTTTGGAGTGAAAGGGGCTGTGCTGACTGGTTTCTAGCTCGTGGGACGGCCTACGCTTGATGATAATGCATTGTTTACATATCTACACAACAGATACCAGGTTTGTTTTCCTCCGCGGAAGCAACTTTGAGGCGGGTGCTAAGACCAGATAGGGTGACATCCAAACCACCGCGGTACAACTAATACTGGCATCTTTCGACGTTCTGGCGAACGCCGTGTTCCGGAACGAAGGGTCGAAAACGGGCCACCTGCTGAAATCGTTCGTGGTCAACAAAGTCCCGTTGATACTGGGCTCGCTCGCTGCGACCTCCACACCAATGTATCCATTTGATGCCGAGCTGTGCATCACGCAGGCGCTAGCACAGGTCGACATTAACGTCTTCCCGACTCTGTCTGGCATGTTTGACATGAACAGCAACTCGTCCTTTCAAGACTCTGTCCGGCAAGATTTTTGCTTTGCTTGTCAGCTGCATGGGTTACTCTCCTCATCGGCCATCGAAACACTGTTAGGCGATATCACATACCAGTCTCTTCCAGACGAGGGCCGGTATGTCAAAGATGCGCTGGTCCAAAACTGTCTCGAGGACCTCGAGAGGGCGCAAAGACTCATTGGGGAGCTCGACAACATGAATGGCAATACCGGCGCAGCGGCCCAAGCGATCGTCGAGGTTTGTGCTCTGCCGTTGATTTCCGCGAGGGAAAAAGCTAACCCTCGGCACAGGTTATTGTCAGTCTCTGTCGAAACAAGGAAACCATGAGCCTCAAGCAGTTATGCAGTCAGCTTGCGAGCAGGCCGCTATCTCTGGATATTCTGCTCTTGTTCAACAACCAGCAAAGGATCTTGCATCCTCTGTGTGAAGTCCTTGACAACTGGGGAGGGTATGACGAAGACCAGGGAGAATATCAGCCCGTGTACGAGGAGTTTGGCTCCATCCTTCTCCTCCTGCTTGCTTTTGTCTATCGATATGGCCTTACTCCGGCCGATCTCGGTATCCGCTCCGGAGATTCCTTTGTCGGCAGGCTCTTGAGTAGGGGTCATCTCTGTCGGCCTTTAGAGGATCTCACCGAACAGGAAAAGTCTCACTTGTCTGGCTGGATTCACGGACTTTTCGATACGGAAGCTGGTGGTCTAGGAGACGACCTCATGTCGACGTGTCCTCCGCAGGACTTTTATCTTTTGATGCCCACGCTGTTCCAGCAGATTGTGTTAGCCCTAAGCACGGGAAACCTTACAGAGGACCTGCTTAGGAGCGGCCTGGAGTGTAAGTCCTCCCTTTGACGTGTTTCGGCAGTCATTCTAACGGCGTTAGATCTCGTTGATGTGCTGCTGTTACCCGCACTCGTTCCAGCGATCCTATATCTTTCAAATCATTTATGGACAAACGGCCCTCATAGCCAACAACGAGCTGTCATCCGGATGCTCCAACTCATAGTACGGCCAAACTCAATTTCGAGCGATGCATCCACCATGCTGGCTTCGGTCCTGAACATCGTGGCGAAGCCTCTCGAGCATGCACTTCGGACGTATCAGCGACAAGACCCGGCATCACAAGATGTAGAGCCCCTTCTCAGAGCTCTGAAGGAAAACATCCCGCTGTCTCGACGCACAGGTGGTGCCGACCACAGCGAACTCGAATCCTGGACCGGCACACACGGACCGAACAACACACCAGCCACTGGTGGCTTCCCAGCTGCCCTCCGAAACACGGTACAAAGCCTCATCCATTGGGCACAGAATCCCCCAGTCAATGGGGTGCCGCCGCCATACACGCACCGGCAGATCCTCGCGGCGCTGAAGATTCTCGGCGCACAACGACTTCTTTCGATCCTCCTCGAAGAATTAAAAGCACACAACGAGAGCCAAAGCGCCGGCATCGCATACGACGTCGTTACAGCTATCGTATGCGCGCCCGACGCCACCAGCGAGGCCTCGGCGGCTGCCACCTCGCCCCAGGACGCCGCGGGTGCATTTGGCGCCCCAGAACCGCCGCAGCGCAAGCTTACGCTCCGCGAGGCACTCAAGGCCGAGGCGGACGACTGGAAGCGCGTTCAGAAGGCGGATAGCGCCATGGCAGAGACGGTAGTTAGGTTGTACCGCCGTGTCGAGGCACAGATGGTGCCGCCGCCTGCACCACCACCGATGCTGCAGCCAGAGCTTTCGGCGCTAGGAGGAGACGATATCGCGCTAGGCGATGCAATCGCGGCTGTGGCTGCGGCCGGGGATCACGATGCCATGAGCCTAGACACCACAGGCCTGGACGGGACGGGGGTAGATCTCGGGCTGGGCGGCGGCGACCTGGGTGGGCTGGCTAGCGCGACCGGGTCAACTGGGGGTCTTGACCTCGGCGGGGATGATATCTTTAGCGGGTTGTCAACGGGTGACTTTGGAGCAGACTTTGGGAGTTGGGACTCAATGGATTTGGTGTAGAGCCAGTGGGACATGGCCAGTGCTTGGTTTCCTTTTTACGAGTATTCATCCGGGTAGCGAACATAGCGTCTGCCGTTGTGGTCATTTGTGGTCATGGTTAGGGAGTGTAACAAGTGACTATCATTTTACATCACAGTTGAAGTATCAAGTGAACTACAGCTTCCTTGGTTTATGCCGCAGTAGACCGATGCCGTTCCGAATAGCCAGCTCAGGCGAGTTCGGCTAGGTTCGGCCTTTGCGCTGTCGACTTCACAGCCATGGGGAGAGACTGAGCTCAATCCAAAAAAAAAAAACCCACCTCTCAAGCCAGAGCATGCATTGAGCTCGAAAAGATGCATGCAGTTTGCTATGAAGATGGAATGTGTGGCATTTTGAGAGGCGTTCAATTGTCTGTCTGCCTGATTTCCTTAAGCTGCAAACATGCCCCTGTTGTGAGGCAGATTGGGGGCCGCCGCTGTATTCCAGGATTCTCGTCGGGTATTCCAGCCACTCGCCTACTGAATAAGGATGCACTAGGGACGTAAAGCATTGAGAATTGGAGAGGCAAGCACAAACGCGTTGGCAGAGACCGACGGTTGGTCGTTTGCCAACGCAACGTGGCTGAGGTCAACTCAGTGTTGCCCCGCCTTTGTCTTTTTTGCTGCCGGTCGCTGTCGGTTGGGTTGTTCCTAAATTTGGGCCGGGATGCAACCCTCCAACCTTGGGGCTGAGAAGCACCACTATGTGCCGCCAGGTTGAGTGATGGCGGTGTCGGCGGTCCGCTGGAAGTGGTTACCGAAGGAGGAACTGTCCTGCCCTAATGCTACCAAGCTTGGTGATCAGGTGTGGCGTGAGAATTCGACTTTTGAAGGATCAGTGAGGTGATGATGCATCGCGGCCTCTCCACGACCATACCTGGTTGAAGCTTCCTTCCCGGGGACCAGTCTTGGCGACCGGCCCCCCGCCCTCAGCCTCGCCAGCGACTGACACTGGGCAAAATCAAGCAATCTCGGCGTGGTTTTCCTCGCGCCAAGACCACCCTTGGCCCTGCAAGGGACCCCTGGCCGGGCGTACACACCATTCCGCAAGAGGGAAAACGCTCACCAATATTTGGCTCAGTCCGCTTTCTGGAAGCCAATCTGGGCGGGCTGTGAGAGCCACACCCCGGATGTTGACCTGAGCCATCTTGGGTTTGTGCTTGGGACGGTGAAGACGGGATGGGAGATTCTCATGGCTTCTTTATGATGGTTTTTGGGTGATGGGAGTTGTGAGACGAAGAGATGACAAGTGAGAAGTCGAGCGGGGAAAAAAGAGGCGAAGTCGACGGACAAACGCGCACAAGTTGAGCTCTGCAGCCTTGCTGGACCAAGGGTCAGCGCAGTCACCGCTTGCAGCACGCTTTGCAGCTGCGTGTGCAGTGTGCAGCAGCGACAGTCCAGTCGAGTCCCGGCTCGCCAACGCCATCGCCGCCAGCGCGCGGGGGTGGCCGGTCGAGATGGCTGCCCACCACCAATGAACTCCCGGCTGGTGACACTCCATTTGCGGAGCTTGGGCTCAGCTGAAGGTCTGGGTGGAGGGGCCAGACACCCAGAGCCTCATGGCTTGCTTGCTTGCTCATAAGCTGTCATCCGCCACTTTCCCGGGTTCTTGGGGCCTCTGGCTTCCTTCCATGCATGCTGCTTCACGGATTACGCAAACGCGGTTGAGGGTTGAGATCGCGTCGTGACCACCACGCGATAGGACCGCTCTCCGAACAGGAACACCCGGTCGCCCCTCGGGTATTCGAAGATGAAGGCCGCTCTTGGGTTCGCGGCCGTTGGCTGCGCTCTCAGCGCCGTCAATGCAAAGGTGACGAAATGGGGCCGCGACAGCAACGAGAGGCAGTATAAGCCGGTACAGGAGACGCTCGGCGCCATGCCCCAGTTACTCAATGCTCCGCGGCCGATGACAACGAGCCCTCCCCAATATGTGCCGAGACAGCTCGAGAAGCGCGCGTCGAGCGACAACACGTGCGCCTATGTCAGCGGAAGTGCTGGTGAGACGCCACAACCTGTCGAGACGGCGAGCAAAGAACCGTGCTGATTAAATGCCCGTAGACTACCCCCTTTACTGCGACGCGACCGCCTTCTGCGCGTCCAACTCGCTCAACTTGCATGTCGGCTGCTGCCCGGACACGGCGACAACGTCATGCAACGTCTGGACAACGTGCCTCGACTCGGCTCAGCGGTCACTCTTCACGACCGACAACGGCCTCACGCTGTGGTGGTAAGTTTTTATTCTGCCGTGATAATGGCCAAGCTGCAAGTTTCTCACACACAAGACAGCGGATTCTCGTCTTATCCCCACTGCATCACACATGTCTACAAAGACACCAAGGGCGCCGCGACCGCTCTCTCGGGCTACACGTTGCTGGGCTGCGCCGTTGCGGCTGGCACCGACAGCGTGTACTACAACCCCTTTATTTTCTCGACGAGCAGCAGCTCGACCAGGAGGTCGGCCAACAGCGACCCTACTACAACCCCAGGCCTGCTCAACCCGACATCATCCACGTCTGCGAGGGCCACCACGACCGTCACCCAAACCCCGAGCGCGACGTCCGTCCCCGCAGCCACTCCTGTCGGCGCCATCGCAGGCGGCGTTGTCGGCGGCGTCGCGGCCATCTCCCTCGTCATCTTCGGCATCTGGTTCCTGATCCGCCAGAACAAGAAGCACAAGGACGAAACCCCCAGCCCAGGCGGCCCTCCCCCGCCGGGCTACAACACCGGCCCCATGGGCGGCACCCCGGCAACGCAAATGTCCCAGAACTCCCCACCCGCGGGCGGCTACTTCGGCCAGCAGCATCAGCCCGAAATCGCCCCCGTCGCGGGCTTCGCCGCCGTTGCCCCCATGCACCAGCGCTCCAGCATCGCCAAGCCACCGTACACGGGCTACGACCATACCCCGGGCGGCGGCGCCTTTGGAAACAGTCCCACTCCCCCCGCCAGTCCGCCTCTGCCCCAGGCCCCGCCATATTCAGGCGTGCAGTCAACACCCTCCCCTCCCCTGCCAGCCGAGCGACACTACTCGTACAGCAGCAGCCAGCAGCCCGGCGCCGGCGGGTATGGCGCGAGCAGTCCGGGTTCCTACCAGCAGTCGTCGCAGAATGCAGGGTATGCCGGCTACCACCAACAGCAGGATGGCGGCTACCAGTCGCGGCCGGACGGGGAGTACCAAGCTCACGATAACTACGATAACTACCGGCAATCGCAATCCACACAAGGGGGGCATCAGCCAGGGCGGGACAGTTACCAGCCTCCTCCGCCGCCGCAGCAGGATGGCTACCTGCAGCGATCAGAAGGCGCGTACCAGCCGCATCAGCCGCCCCTGGCATCACAAGGAGGAGCAGGAGGAGGGTACCCGCCATCACAGCCGCACGGGGGATATCAACAACCACAACCCCCGCCGTCAAGCTACCAGCCGCCGCAGCCAGTGTATCAACCGTATCCGACGGGTGGGTATCCGAGCGGTGGGCACACGCATGAGCTGTCGACGGCGAGAGGCGATGGGGAGGTTAGGGAGTTGCAGGGGTGATAGACTGGGGGAGCCTCTGCTAGGGATACATACATTAAGTGCAACAAAGAATACAGGACGGGAGAGACACATGGATCTAAACGGGTCGTCCACGTTCAGTTTTGGGGGGGGGGGGGGGGGGAACCCCCGGGCAGGGGGCAAATGAGGAAGTGTAGGAGGCGGCGGGCACTGGGGGGGGGGGGGGGGGGGGGGGGGAGGGAACCTCCAGGGCAGTGGCAAATGCCACAAAACAAATGCAACAAAGAATACAGGACTGGAGAGCCGTGCGGCTTTAAGCAGGTCAGTGTTGGGTTCGAGGGTAATGTTCTTAATGTTTTCTAATGTACGGGGCTCTAAATTTGTGCTCTTGAATTTGAAGGCGAATTGGATACAAGTTATAACATTGAGTTGTGTGCTTGTGGTTGTGCGAGTATTTTTGGTTTCGAGTGTTATATCCCTTAATCAAGATTGGTTGTTGGGTTTTGACCGCTAAGTCGAGGGAACTCATGATCGATCCCCAAGACATAAAGGAGTAATTGGAGCAATGCGGCGTTTTGGGAGTCAAGCTGGCAAAACTACCCAAAGATCTAAGATCTATGTAAAGAACTTGTATGGGACATCAGCCGTGCGAACCCCTCTCTGTATCAGAAACCATTCTCGCCTCTACCTATATATTTCTCCAGTCTACCCCAAGCACTGCCCAGCCGCAACCTGCCGCAGCATACCTATCACCTAACCCCAGCTACAACTTAGCCAACTTACTCTTCTTCGGCCTCCACGTCAAATACGGATGCTCCTCGCTCAGCTCCGACGGAACAAGATGATCCACGGCCCTCGTACTCAACAAACCAGGATGAACATGATCCAAGCTCGTAATCCCACACATCTTCATCGTCGTCTGCAGCTCATCGTTCAGTACTACGTCTTCGTTAGCGACTCTTCCAACACATGACAGCACAGGAGACCAAAAGAAAGATCCGGGACACTCACTCTCAAAATACCTCCTCACCCCCTCCGCGCCATACCCCCCCAAAGCATACAATACCCCCCTCCCAATCCCCACACCCTTCGCCCCAAGACACAACGCCTTAAACACATCCGTCCCGCGCATAACCCCCCCATCAATAAACACCTCCATCCGCTCAAATACCTCCGGACAACACCTCTGCAACTCTAACAGCACCAACACCGTCGGCGTCGCCGTATCCAGACTCCTCCCCCCATGATTCGAAACCACCACCCCCTGACATCCCGCCTCCATCGCCCGCATCGCATCCATCGCAGTCTGCACCCCCTTGATCACAATCGGCATCCCCTTCGGTAAACACCCCCTAAGCCACGGGATGTCGTCCCAGCACAGACTCGCGTCGACATACCCGCCCACGAGCCGCCCCAGGCCGCCGCCAGAGGAATCATCCGCCGCCTTTACACCGCCACTCATGGGCGTGAAGATGGTACTGCTGCCGCTGACGGAGACGCGCTCGTCGGCTTCGCGCTTGCCTGCGACGGGGGCGTCGACGGTGAGGAAGACGCCTTTGATGCCGAGGGCGACGGCGTCGCGGAGCAGGGCCTCAGAGCGGGAGCGAACTTTGTCGACGTAAAGCTGGAAGAAGATGGGGTGTGTGTGGGTAGGGGAGGGAGGGGAGGAGGTAGAGGTAGATGAAGGGGAGGTGGCAGCGAAGATCTCGCGGAGAGTGAAGCTCGCGGAGGTGGAGACTACCTGGGCGACGCCGGCGTCGCGGCAGCCGCGGGCGAGCTCGCACTCGCCTTGGGGGTGGACGGTTTTGCCAAGGGAGGTTGGGGCGCAGAAGAGGGGGGTTTTGGTCGGGGAGGAGAGGAGGGTTGTGGCGAGTGAGATGGGGGCGGCGACGCCGCGGAGGACGCGGGGCCGGAGTGTGATGAGGTCGTAGGTGGAGGTGTTGGCGTTGTGGGTGATAAGGTCGGTTGCGGCGGAGAAGACGAAGGCGTCGGTTTTGGGCGGGAAGGCTGCGTGTGCGACTTGCATGAAATCGTAGGTGGAGATTAGGGAGGATAGGGGCGGTTTTGGGGGAGCAGTCACAGGGGGGTGTGGGCTGGTGGTTGGTGGTGAGGATTTGTCTAAGAGGCCTATCCGCTTGATCTGATCGAATAGAGGAAGAGCGGTTTGGATGAGGTCAGGCGAATGGACTTCATTGTAAGCGGCTGTGGCATCTTGACCAGCGTATCGCAGGAGGAATTCCAGACCGCCTGGATGTACAGGTGCGAATTCAGTGAGATCGTAGACGACACCGTTGATGGCCAGCCATAGATCCAAACGTGTGGAATGTCGGGAGAGCTCGGCGTGGGGTATCTTGGCCGTCATGGTACCAAAGTTTCTCAAAAAATAAAAAGGGGCCAAAGCAACGGGGTGATGTCGGGGCGGAATCTGAGGGTTTGTGAGTGTGAGCGGGATTTGCAGTCACCGCGGGGGTGGCCGAGGGCTAGCATCCGGAATGGGCTACACCGAACAGCGAGCCGGCACTTGCAGCGGGGCATGACGTACCCCAGCTCTGGCGTGGGATGGAACCGCGCATTCCCTGACGGTCAAGTGCTTCAAGCAAAGGTGATAATTCGGCTTTAATTTCACTGAGGTAGGAGTGCTTTCTCGATCAAGATCTTTGCGCGCTCGCTGAGGTCCAGCTGCAAGGCCAATGCCTGCCCCTGGGGACTCATCTTGACCCATGTCTTTCTGAGAATGCCGACGACCTTGTCCTCGTCAATCTCAGGCTTCTTCTCAAAGCCGTCGAACTGGTCGTCGAGGAACACCAGACAGGCGACATCCTCGAGAACCTGGGTCTCGTCGTCGCTTTTGAGGTTTTCCTTGCGCACGAGGGCGGCCACCCGATCGATGACATCCTGCTCCAGGGCAGGTTCGATGACGGGCGATGCAAGCAGCTCAGCAACTTGTGCCGCGGCCTGCGATTTGAGCTTGGCGCGCCAGGTAAGATAGCCTGGTCTCGTCATAGGATAGCTGCTGCGAGGAATTTCCCATCTGAGGAAAAGAGGAGCCATTGGCAACCATGTCAACATTGACTGCAGCAATGGTGGTTGGTAGATGGGAAAACAAACCGTCGAAAGTGCTGTGCACGGCAGGCAAGTTGCAACGTGGGAGAAGCCTCACGACAGCGGACAGCCAGCCAGCGAGTCATTTTCTGGGCATAGTCGAGCTCGAACGGGGTCCCATCGCTCTTGCCCTCGGCAGTCCTTGGGTCCTGGGCATGCGCCTCGTCGATGAGCTTGAGTGCAGTGGCATAGTTGACCGGAAGAGGCAGAATCGACGCCATTCTTGCGGATGTCGTCTTTATCGATGTCGAGATAATAAAGGGGGGTGGGACAGGGGAAGGAGTGTCTGACATCTTCCCTGGTCAAACCCTGCTGAGTCAGCATGTTAGCACAAAGGTCGGGGCACCACAAACGCATGAATGAGGCTCTGTCGGGCCAACGTCATCTCTCACATTTGCCCAAACACCCCATTACGTTGAGCGATTCTCTGTTTCACGTCACTATGCTTGAGTGATGTGATATAGCGATGGTTATTCATGATCTGGCAGGTCGCAGCAAGTGTCCAGGTCTCCCCATTCCACGTCGCTTCATTCATGTTGCTTCTCGCTTTGTTTACCAGTGTTCAGGGGCTCTGGATCAAAGTTGACCTCAGCGTACCGTGATTTGGATCTACAATATCCTCCATATCCCTTTTTCCGTTTAGGCGATGTCAGTGTCGTGGTGAAAGGGGGTGGTCATCGCAACCCTTCATTGTGACGATGTCAGGGGCATAAAACAGCACGACTGCCAACGGCAGAACGTTTTTTTTTTGGGTTGGGTTGGGTTGGGGGGG